>Ga0209643_1000076_pt1 | contig 260453 bp, 252 predicted proteins | sample AutmiccBRH37_all_FD_187383 | JGI IMG/M metagenome (GOLD analysis project Ga0209643, IMG submission 187383) | Deep subsurface microbial communities from Mt. Terri, Switzerland - Autotrophic microbial communities BRH/37_all (SPAdes) (version 2) | ecosystem: Environmental > Aquatic > Deep... | reverse complement strand
GCTCGGGGTGAGCAGTCCGGATACATTTGGATTTCCGTCAGCCATGGGGGCCTCCTTGGTGTTCATGTCGATGCGTGGAGCAATATACACCACATATAGTGCTTCATTCAGGTTAATGCCGCAAGATATTCTGGTTACCTGTGTGACACTTGTCCACAGGGATGCCCACAGGAAATGCAGGCCAGCGTGACATCAGGCGGCCCGCTGAGGGCAGTCTACGCCCTTATGCAGGCCGAGTCCCCCTGCCCGCTCGCCCATCTGAAGGGGATACAGGGATAACGCCCTGAAGAAGCAGGCAATTACCCATCCGGACTTAGTGAGTTATTTATACCAGCATATATACAAAAAACCGCATGTGTATGACGGTGTGCAACCTGACCAATCCGGGCCCGTCCGGAGCGATGCATTACCCTGGCCTGTCATGCACGGCACAGGTGGCGCGGACATGATTCTCATCGAACAGCTGACGAAGATCTTCGATGCGCTGCCCTATCCGGTATTCGCAAAGAATGCGCAGCACCAGTGGATCTATGGCAACGCGGCGTTTGAAGAGCTGATCGGCCACGCCGATTATATCGGCAAGGACGACCGCGCATACTTCCCACCGGAACAGGTCAAGGCGTTCAGGACGGCCGACAGGCGGGTCTTCGCGGGCGAAGAAGTGCTGCAGGAAGAGGAAATCGGGTCAAACCTGTTCGCGCTGACGCGCAAGGTTCCGCTCGCGCTGCCCGACGGGTCAACCGGCCTTGTCGGCATCATCCTCGCTTCGGTGAGGCCGAACGTGCACCTGAAGGATGCGGAAACGTCCTATGACACCCTGTCACTAGCCTCCGGCGACCATTTGCGACAGCTTAACGAGAGCCTGTCAAAACGGGCGCGGGAGCTTGAGAGCTGTTTGACCCTGGCTGAACTAAAGCAGCTGGCCACTCTGGAGATTGCGCATACGGACACGACCACTGGGCTGAAGAACCGTCTCGGATTCGAGGACGAACTCGCCGCCACGATCCGCGAAGCGGAAGCGACTGGCAAGCGGTTCGGCGTCGCCTTTATCGATGTCGACCGGTTCAAGCAGATCAATGACCGATACGGGCATGCAACAGGTGATCTTGTCCTGTCCACAGTCGGCAAACGCCTCAGTGAGCTGCCGGATATCTTCGCGGTCGCCCGCTGGGGCGGCGACGAGTTCGCGCTCCTGACCGAATTGCCGAATATCGGCCAGGCCGCACTGCTCGAGGGTTTCGAAGACGCCCACAGATACACGTTCCGGCCGGTCAAGGGCGATCACAGGCGGATCAATATTTCCGGGTCGGTTGGCATCTCGGTCTATCCGCAGGACGCTACCTGTTCGGACGACCTCATGCGATATGCCGACATGGCCCTGATGGTGGCCAAACGGCAAGGCCGCGGCAGGGTGCTGCCCTTCGATGCCCACATAAACGATGCGATGTCGCGCCGGTTGCAGATCATCCGCGACTTGCCGGATGCCATTTCCAACAGCGAAGTGCGCCCCTTCTACCAGCCCATCGTCTGCGCGCAGACCCGCATGATCCGGGGCGTCGAAGCCCTGGCACGCTGGACCCACAAGGACCTCGGACCGATCAACCCGGAAGAGATGTTCGAGATCGCACATGCCTGCGGACTGGCAGCACAACTCGATGCCAAGCTTCACGAAACGGCCTGTAGGGACGTCAGGCGGTGGCTGAACACCGGGGCTATCAAATACCTGTCCCTGAACATCTCGCCCATGGATATCGTCTCTATCGATTTTGCCGAACGTTTCCTCGCGGGGCTGGCACGCACGAAAACTGACCCGAAGTCGATCTGCCTCGAAATCGTCGAGTCCGCCTTTGTCGATAATCTGGACACGGCCCGCAGCAATCTTGACCACCTGCACAAGGCTGGCGTGATGATCGCCCTCGACGATTACGGCACAGGGTTCTCGAACATGCGCGCCCTGCTCGACCTGCCCCTGGACAAGCTGAAGATCGACCAGTCCCTGATCCAGTCCATCGGGTCCAGCTACAAGATCGCCGACCTGATGACCTCCATCATGCAACTCGCCAGTACATTGCATGTGAAGGTCGTCGCTGAGGGCATCGAGACAAAGCTGCAGTCAGCCTTTGTCACATCTGCCGGCTGCGACCTGATGAAGGGTTACCTGTTCAGCCGGCCGCTGTCATTCGACGCGATGAACCAATGGCTGGCGGCGCATCAGAAACGGGTCGCCTGAGCGGACCGGGCTAGTGGCAGGCCCGACCGCATTGGGGCCGGGCATATCCGGAACCGGTCCTTGCCACGACGTGACTGTCTCAATGTCCGGTTCGCTCTCCAGCAGGCGCTCGGCGTGCAGGGCGCGGCGGAAGACAATGAGAGCCAGGACGCTGAGCCCCGCAGCTGTAAGGCCGAGCGCGACAAACAGGATACTCTGGCTGGCGTGAAGCTCTGACAATACGGTCCAGACAGCGGTCAGCGCGACGATGGCCGTTATCTCCATGAGCAGGAGAGTCATGACCAGGGCTTTCAGGAAGCGGCCCATGAGCGTTTCATTTTCTGTGAGAACACCAGCAGGCGCTGGCACAGACAAGATATCTGCATGCGCCCATGCGTCCGCAAGATGGGCGCCCGGATCTTTTTCAGTGGCCTGAGCTGCAGGCCGCCGGGACGGACATGTTGAACATTGGCAGGCCTTCGGTGCAGAGTTCGAGGCCGCCCTGCCACATCATGTGGAGCGCGACGTAGAGGATAACCGCCAGGCCGACAAAGGCGATCCATCGATGTCGGGTCAGGACGCGGGCAATCAGCGAGGAGGCCAGCCCCATCAACAGGATCGAGAGCGTGAGACCGAACACGAGCACATAGGGATGCTCGCGTGCGGCGCCCGCGACACCGAGCACGTTGTCGAGCGACATGGAGACATCGGCAAGAATGATCTGGGTGACTGCGGCACGCAGGCTTTTGCCGGGGGCCTGGCCAGCCACGGCCCCGTCGCCATCCAGGTCTGCGGCGGCGAGCGCCTCTTCTGCAGCATGGGCTGCGCTGGCCTGAAGTTCGCGCCACATTTTCCACGCGACCCAGAGCAAGAGAAGCCCGCCCGCAAACAGGAGGCCGACGATCAGCATGAGTTCAGCCGCAATCAGCGCGAATGCAATGCGCAAGACCGTGGCGGCGATGATGCCGATCAGGATGGCCTTGCCGCGCTGTTGTTGGGGAAGGCCCGCCGCCGCCATGCCGATGACGACGGCATTATCCCCCGCCAGAACGAGATCAATCGCGATCACGGCGAAGAACGCCTGAATCAGTTCGGGCGTCAGAAAATCGAATGTCATGGCGGGAAGGGCTTCCGGGCCGGGTCAAAGGGCAGTCATTGCCGGCTGGACATTCAGATGGGGTGCAACGTGAGGGACGGCAATATGGCGCTTGCTGAAAAAGCACCGGTCAGGATCTGGCTGTGTTTGTCGTGATCTCGGTCGTCGTCGAATTGGCGATGAAGCAAAGCTCGTGCGCGGCATGGTGCAGGGCCTCGACCTGGTCAGGCGAGGGCGGAGGGCCTTCATAGCTGACGACCGGGTTCAGAGTGACGCGTGTGATGGCCTGGCGGCCAAGGGCGTTCTTCGCCATTATCCCGACCGCCGCGTCTTCATAGCTGTTGACGACAAAGCCCGCATCGCGCGCCTTGTGGAGATAGAACAGCATGTGGCAACTGGAGATCGACGCGACAAAGGCCTCTTCCGGATCGACATTTTCGGCAACGGCGTAAGGCAGCGGGACAATGTGGGGCGATGCTGAGGCCGGCACTTTGAGGCCCCCGTCAAATTCCCACTCATGCGCGCGGGAATGCTTGTTGGCCTTGAAGTCACCGTCGCCGCGCGACCATCTGACAATGGCTGTATGATTGCCCATGTCCGGTCTCCATTCGTGCATCTGGCGCCTGCGATTGTTTAGCCGGACACGGGCGCCCCTGCCAAGCAGCATGAATCGGAATGCCTGCAGGGTCTGGTCGGTCTAGACCCGGGTTTGGAAACAGGCAGGAGGGCCGATTGGATATCGCGGATATTGACTGGGCCGCTGCCGGGACAGCGCTGGATGGACAGGGCTTTGCCTCGCTTGGCATATTGCTGGATGCGCAAGCGCGGGCTGCGCTGACCGGCGCGTTCGGCGAAGACGCGCCTTATCGCAGCCATGTGCACATGGCCCGGCACGGGTTCGGGCGGGGCGAGTACAAGTATTTCCGCTATCCCCTGCCCGGCCTGATCGCCGGACTGCGCACGGCGCTGTATCCGGGGTGCGCCGCGATTGCCAATCGCTGGGCTGAGCGGATGCGGCTGGACGTGCGCTATCCTGCAGCACATGCGGATTTCCTGGCGACATGCCATGAAGCCGGTCAGACACGCCCGACGCCGCTGATCCTGTCCTATCGCGAGGGCGACTACAATTGCCTGCATCAGGACCTGTATGGCGGGATCGTTTTTCCGCTCCAGATCGTTATCCTGCTGAGCGATCCGGTTGTGGATTTTGACGGAGGTGAATTCGTGCTGACAGAGCAGAGGCCAAGGATGCAGTCGCGCGCGCATGTCGTGCCCCTGCGGGCAGGCGAAGCGGTGGTGTTCGCCGTGAACGAGCGGCCGGTGAGCGGCACGCGCGGCGACTATCGCGTGAAAATGCGCCACGGCGTCAGCCCGCTGCGCCGGGGAACGCGGTTTGCAACAGGGATCATCTTCCATGATGCTGCGTGATGGCTGACCTGCTGAGCGGATTGCGTCCGGGCGAGACCTGGCATGGCGAAGGCGTGCTGCACCTGGCCGGCTTTGCCGATGCCCCGTCATTGTGGGATGCGCTGCAGCCCGTGCTGGTGGCCGCACCGTTCCGCCATCTGGTGACGCCGGGCGGCAAGACCATGTCGGTGTCGATGACGAATTGCGGGCGCGTGGGCTGGGTGTCCGACTGGTCCGGCTATCGCTACGATTCTCAGGATCCGCAGAGCGGGCGGCCCTGGCCGGACATGCCGGACGCGTTCCGCGAGGTGGCGCAGCGTGCGGCGGCGGCGTTTGGCGCAGGCGGGTTTGATCCGGATGCCTGCCTGATCAATTGCTATGAGGTGGGTGCGCGTCTGACGGCGCATCAGGACCGTGACGAGCAGGACCTTGCCCAGCCGGTCGTTTCAGTCTCGCTGGGCCTGCCCGGACGGTTCGTGATTGGCGGCGCGCAGCGTAGCGGGCCGAAGCAGACCGTGCTGCTGGAGCATGGCGACGCGCTGGTATTCGGTCGCAGCGCGCGGCTCGCCTATCATGGCGTGCTGCCGATCCGCGCCGGATCGCATGACATGACGGGCCCCCGCCGCATCAGCCTGACCTTCCGGAAGGCCGGGTAGCTGTCTCGACTTCCGCCTGCCGGACTGCCACGATGGACAAAATCATAAAGGGGAGAAGACGATGCGTGTTGCTGCCTATGCCGCTCAGGGACCGGAAGCACCGGTCGAACCGTTCGAGATTGACCGCCGTGACCTTCAGCCAAATGACGTTCTGATCGACATCACATGGTGCGGCGTGTGCCATAGCGATATCCACACGGCGCGCAATGAATGGGGACGGACCAGGTATCCTGTGGTGCCCGGACATGAAATTGTCGGGCGAGTGGGCGCCGTCGGCGCGAACGTGACCCGGCACAAGGTGGGCGACACGGTGGGCGTGGGGTGCCTTGTGGATGCCTGCCTCACGTGCCCGGCCTGCACGGATGGCGACGAGCAGTATTGCGAGAAGGGATCGGTCGGCACCTATGGCGGCACCGAGCCGGTGATCGGCGGGCCGACCTTTGGCGGCTATTCAAAGCAGATCGTGGTGCGCGACGCATTCGTGCTCAAGGTTTCCGACAAGCTGAACCCTGCGGAAGTGGCACCGTTGCTGTGCGCGGGCATTACCAGCTGGTCACCGCTGAAGCACTGGAACGTCAAAAAGGGGGACAAGGTCGGCGTGATCGGACTGGGCGGACTTGGCCATATGGGCGTGAAGTTCGCCGTGGCCATGGGCTGTGACGTGGTGATGATTACGACCTCGCCGGAAAAGGGCGCAGACGCCAAACGGCTTGGCGCGCATGACGTGCTGATCTCCAGCGACCGCGAGGCGATGAAGGCCCACAGGGGCAGTTTTGACTTCCTGTTGAACACCGTGCCGGTCAAGCATGACCTGAACCCCTACCTGATGCTGCTGGCGCGCAATGCCACAATGGTGCTGGTTGGTGCGATCGAGCCGCTGGAAGAAATGCATGGCGGCCTGTTGCTGGCGGGGCGTCGCCGCCTTGCAGGATCAGGCATTGGCGGCATCGAGGAGACGCAGGAGATGCTGGATTTCTGCGCCGAGCATGGCGTGACAAGCGATGTCGAGATCATAGCGATGAAGGATATCAACACTGCCTATGACCGCGTGGTCAAAGGCGACGTGAAATATCGGTTCGTGATCGATATTGCGACGCTTTAGTGCGCAATCGAGATCGAGAAGGCGCCGAAGCGTTGCGGTGTCATCTGGGCGTCGAATTCCTCGGTACGGTTCACATAGGTGAAAGCGAGCTGGACGGCGCGATAATGGACCGCGATACCGCCCTGAAGGTCGCCCACCAATGTCTTGCGGTCATCGACGCGGGGGCCGTCGCGCCAGAGATTGCCATCGAGGAACATGTCGCGGCCAATCGCCCGGCCGCTGGCGCCGATGAACAGATAGCCGCCCATCGGGTTGGCATCATTCCCCGGCACGAATTCGCCCGCGCCGGACAGGGCCGGGCGGATGCGCGGAGGCCCGAAACTGGAATCGAGGTCCCAGCCGATCCGCGCGGTCAGGCCGGTCGCGGCATAGGTGCGAACATTGCCGAGCCCGCCGCCGACATCAAAGCCGAAATCCGTTTCCACGCCCATGGGCAGGCTGGGCCCCGGAAAGCGATGCAGGCGCTGGGCGATGATTTCCAGGCCAGGTTCATCGCGCAACTGGTTTGGCCAGCCCTGCGACTCGGCCGCGCCGATCACACGGTGGAAATTGTTCTGGACAAACTCGCCACCAGCTGACGGCCCGACGACGCCGAGATTGACCTGCAATGTGTCCTGCGTATTGGCGCTGGCGGCAACGATCGTGCCGGACGCATAGAGCCAGGCGGCATAGGGCCGGTCTGTCGGATCGGGCACGGCGAGCGTCTTGTCTTCCGGCGTGAAGATGGTGTGCGAGAGCGCGAAGCCCTGGCGCAGTTCCTTGCGGTCGAGTTCGAGAAACGGGATGCGATGCGAAACCCATTCGAGCGCCGGGAAGATTTCATCGGCGCCGGAGACCCGTTCGAAGCGCAGACCATTGGAATAGTTGCGGTCGGTGCCGCCGCCGAACTTGTCATTCTCGACAGTCAGCGAGGTGACAGCCGGCTTCTTCACCTCCTGGCCATGAGCCAGTGGCGCAATAAAAAGGGCCGCGACAAGCGCGGCCCGAAACGGTGTCTGGGCCTTCATCATGGCCGGGGAAGTATCATCTATCTGCGCATCGTGAAACTTACACCTGCGAAATCTTCAGTGTCGCTGATGCTGCCATTGCGGTCTTCGTATTTGACTTCACGGCGGATGTAGCTGAGCGACAGTTCCCCGCCTGCGCGCTGGACCGAGACACCTGCCTGAAGGTCACCCACGGTGACCTGGTCGGACAGGGACATGTCATTCAGGTTCGGTGTCAGGCTTGTATTGCCGGCATCCCAGATCAGGGCTTCGCCATCGGCGCCTGCGAAAATGTACCAGCCCTGCGGCTGGCCGTCCTTGTCGAGGATGTTGAGGTCGCGGCCGATGCGGACTTCACCACCGACGCGCTTGGACTGCAGTTCGCCCTCTTCGCGCACCACAATGCGCGGGGCAACGCCGACGTCAAAGTTCAGGCCGGTCAGCTCCCTCGGGGCGGAGAAGGCCACTTCGGCGGCAATGTCTTTTTCAATCTGGGTCGGTACGGAGAGGCGGGCCCTGCCGCGCTCAGCCGCTATCGCGACAAGTGCAGGGCTGCCCGTCCAGGCCAGTTCAGGCAGTGCAGCCGGAACGATGCCGGGCGTGATGCCGAACTCTGCGGGCGTTGCGCCGTCAAACTGGGCAACCGGGGCCGGAAGAACGCCCATGATGGTGCCTGAGAAGCGCGCAGGTGAACTGTTGACGACATGGACGGAGATGGCGTCCGGCATGGCTGCCTTGATGTCTGTGGTTCCGAGCGCCGTGGGAACAGCTGTCATCATCCCGAGCGACGGCGGCGCCGCCGGCTCGGACCGTGCGTAATCATGTGGGGATGTCGATACGCAGCCCTGGCAGGCCAACGTCAACACTGTAGAGGCTACTGCGATTACCATACGCCTGACACCCTTCATGGCTAATCCTCGTACGCTTACGCTTATGGAGAATTACACCTCACCGCCCTTAATGTAGCATAAAGGGCACACCATGCCCAAATGCCTTTCGCTCAAAAAAGATTAATTCTGGTTGATTGAACGTCCGCCTGTCATTCTTGTTCCACAACCCGAAATCTTTTGACTTTTTCCAGCAAGACCGGAGCCAGACAGCCCATTCACATTGTTAATCTGTTGAGATATTTGTTTGAAATGAGGCAATTGTCCCAAGTTTTGCGTGGTTTCCGGGCAGCCGGATTTTCCACCCCTGAACGAAAAACGGCCAGTCCGCCGGGACTGGCCGTTTGGTCACTTCATCGCACCGCGAGAGCGCCAGCCTATTGGCAGGCCAGGCACTCGTCATAGTCGGTATTCGGCGTGTCCATGGTTTCGCCTTCGATCCGTTCCGAACCGGCAAAGGCCGCACGCTGGACCGATTTGGACCGGCAATAGTAGAGCGATTTCAGGCCGCGTTCCCACGCCGTCCAGTGCAGCATGTGCAGGTCCCACTTGGACACATCGCCCTTGAGGAAGAGGTTCAGCGACTGTGACTGGCAGATATAGGGCGTGCGGTCAGCGGCCAGCTCGATGATCCAGCGCTGGTCGAGTTCGAACGCCGTCTTGTAGACGTTCTTCTCGTGCTCATCGAGGCAATCGAGGTGCTGGACCGAGCCTTCATGTTCCAGGATCGAGGTCCAGATCTCGTTGGTGTTGAGACCCTTCTGCTCGAGCAGGGTTTCGAGTTGCTGGTTCTTGACCGTGAACGAGCCGGACAGCGTCTTGTGGGTGTAGACATTGGCCGGGATCGGCTCGATGCCGGCCGATGTGCCGCCGCAGATGATCGAGATGGACGCAGTGGGTGCAACAGCCATCTTGTGGCTGAAGCGGGCCATCATGCCTACATCGCGGGCATCCTCGCAGGGGCCACGCTCCTTGGCGAGCTTGACCGAAGCCGCATCGGCGCCCTGGCGGATGTGCTTGAACATTTTCTCATTCCACACCTTGGCCATCGCGCCTTCCATGGACACGTTCATCGACTGCAGGAAGGAGTGGAAACCCATGAGGCCGAGGCCAACCGAACGCTCGCGTTTGGCGGAATAGACCGCGCGGGCCATTTCCGGCGGGGCGCGTTCGATGAAGTCTTCGAGCACATTGTCGAGGAAGCGGAAGATGTCTTCCAGGAAGTGCTCGTCCTTCGACCATTCCATGAAGGTCTCGGCATTGACCGAGGAGAGGCAGCAGACGGCTGTCCGGTCCTGGCCGCGATGGTCGATGCCGGTCGGCAGGGTGATTTCCGAACAGAGGTTCGACTGCGTGACCTTGAGGCCCAGCTTGCGCTGGTGCGCCGGCATGGAATTGTTCACGGTATCGGTGAACAGGAGGTAGGGCTCGCCGGTCTGCATGCGTAGCTCGAGAATCTTCTGCCAGAGCTTGCGGGCATTGATCGTGCGGACGATTTCGCCGGATTTCGGGCTGATGAGGCCGAAATCCTCGTCGGCGCGAACCGCTTCCATGAAGGCATCGGTGATGTTGATGCCGTGATGCAGGTTGAGGCTCTTGCGGTTGAAGTCGCCGGAGGCTTTGCGGATTTCGAGGAATTCCTCGATTTCCGGGTGATGGCAGTCAAGATAGCAGGCCGCTGAACCGCGGCGCAGCGATCCCTGGCTGATCGCCAGCGTGAGCGAGTCCATCACGCGGATGAACGGGATGATGCCGGAGGTCTGGCCGTTCTGGCCGACTTTCTCGCCGATCGAACGGACATTGCCCCAATAGGTGCCGATGCCGCCGCCATTGGAGGCGAGCCAGACATTCTCGGTCCAGGTCTCGACGATATCATCAAGCGAATCGCCGACCTGGTTGAGGAAGCAGGAAATCGGCAGGCCGCGCGCCGCGCCACCGTTCGAGAGAACAGGCGTTGCCGGCATGAACCAGAGTTTTGACATGTAGTCGTAAAGGCGCTGGGCGTGCTCGGCATCGTCGGCAAAGGCCGTGGAGACGCGGGCAAACATGTCCTGGTAGGACTCGCCGGGCAGCAGGTAGCGGTCTTTCAGCGTGGTCTTGCCGAATTCGGTCAGCAGGGCGTCACGCGACGGATCGGTCTTGACCGGAGCGCCTTCAACCACGCGCAATTGCGCCTCGGCACCGGCTTTCGGCTTGCCCTTGCGCGGCGTATTTTTGGTCACAGACTTGGCCTCGGATGCAGACATGTGCAGCCCTCCAGTTTCATTGATATATAGGAACTGAAGCCCCCGGTAGCCAGATATGGCCCCCAACTTCTCTCCTGACACAACATATAGTGTCGGAAGGTTAACATGGGGTCAACGGGACATTTCTTAAAACCGTCAAAAAGGGCGTGGAATTCCGGTTAGCAAAAGGTTAACGCACGACCCTATCGCCTGTCCAGACGGGGGAAAGGGCAGGTTCGCAATGCACGGAAAAAAGACCGGAAAAAGCACGCAGAGCGCCCGAAAGAATCCGGAGCCAAAAAAAAGACCCGAAAGGCGGAGACAGGCGAACGACCCGGGCTGAAATCGTTGGGGCTGCTTCGTTCCCGACCTGACCCGATTGGCGAATGGCCCGTCCGCCACCTGCCTCCTCCGGGTTATATGCGCGGCGGCGGCGCGAATCGCAAGGGCAGGAATGAGTCGCGCTCAGGTATCTCCGAGAATCGCCTGCTCCTCCGGTGAGAAGGCGCGGGCCCGCGACAGAAAGCGCTGCTCGCGCCCATTATCGAGCGAGAACATGCCGCCACGGCCCGGCACAACATCCAGTATCAGCTGGGTATGCTTCCAGGCATCGAACTGGCTGGACGAGATGTAAACCGGCACATCGTCAACCTCGCCAAGGCATATATCGACATCGCCGATCCGGAACTCGCCCGCCGGGTAGCACATCGGGCTCGACCCGTCGCAGCATCCGCCCGACTGGTGGAAGATGATGTCAGGATGTTCCTTGCGGATCTCTGCGATGAGGCCCAGCGCGGCCGGGGTGGCGGTGACGCGCGGGGGGATGGTGCGGGCTTTGGTCATGCGGTCTCCGATGTCCGGTAGCGCGTAAAGACAGGGCAAGTTCCGGCGCGCAGCAGGGTGGGGCGCGCGCCGGAACCGCTTATCAGCCTGAAGGGGGGGCCTTCGGGCGATCAGAAGAAGCCGAGCTTTTGCGGGGCATAGCTGACGAGCATGTTCTTGGTCTGCTGGTAATGATCCAGCATTTTCGAGTGGTTCTCGCGGCCGATGCCGGACTGCTTGTACCCGCCGAAGGCCGCATGGGCCGGATAGGCATGGTAACAATTGGTCCAGACGCGGCCGGCCTGGATGGCGCGGCCGAAGCGGTAGCAGGTGTTCGCATCGCGGCTCCAAACACCGGCGCCGAGGCCGTAGAGCGTGTCATTGGCAATGGCGAGGGCATCCGCATCGTCCTTGAAGGTGGTGACGGAGACGACGGGCCCGAAGATTTCTTCCTGGAAGACGCGCATCTTGTTGTGGCCCTTCAGGACCGTGGGCTGGATGTAATAGCCGCCGGCGAGGTCGCCGCCATGCTCGGCAGCCGCGCCGCCGATAAGGACTTCGGCGCCTTCCTGCCGGCCGATGTCGAAATAGGAAAGAATCTTCTCTTTCTGCTCTGATGAGGCCTGCGCGCCGACCATCGTGGACGGGTCGAGCGGGTTGCCGAGCTTGATGGCCGCGACCCGTTTCAGGGCACGTTCCATGAAGCGGTCATAGATCGACTCGTGGATGAGCGCGCGGGAGGGACAGGTGCAGACTTCGCCCTGGTTCAGGGCGAACATGACGAAGCCTTCAATGGCCTTGTCGAGATAGTCGTCATCCTCGCGCATGACATCGGCGAAGAAGATGTTCGGCGACTTGCCGCCGAGTTCCAGCGTGACCGGAATGATGTTTTCCGCAGCATATTGCATGATGAGGCGCCCGGTCGTGGTCTCTCCGGTGAAGGCGATCTTGGCGATACGCTTGCTGGTGGCGAGCGGCTTGCCTGCTTCGAGGCCAAATCCGTTGACGATGTTGAGCACGCCAGGCGGCAGGAGATCGCCGACCAGTTCGGCAAACACCATGATTGAGGCGGGAGTCTGCTCGGCCGGTTTCAGGACGACGCAATTGCCGGCCGCGAGGGCGGGAGCGAGCTTCCACACGGCCATCAGCAGAGGGAAGTTCCAGGGAATGATCTGGCCCACGACGCCGAGCGGTTCGTGGAAGTGGTAGGCGACCGTGTCATGGTCGATCTCGCTGATGCCGCCTTCCTGGGCGCGGATGCAGCCGGCGAAATAGCGGAAATGGTCGATCGCGAGCGGCAGGTCGGCGGCCATGGTCTCGCGGATCGGCTTGCCATTGTCCCATGTCTCGCAGGTGGCGAGCATTTCGAGATTTTCTTCCATGCGGTCAGCGATCCGGTTGAGGATCAGTGCACGCTCTGCAACCGAGGTCTTGCCCCAGGCATCTTTCGCGGCATGGGCAGCGTCGAGGGCGAGTTCGATGTCGGCGGCATCCGACCGCGCAATGGCGCAGATGTTCTTGCCCGTGATGGGCGACGGATTGTCGAAATAGCGCCCGGCCTTCGGGGCGACGAACTTGCCGCCGATGAAATTGTCGTACCGCTCCTTGAACGGGGAGGTCAGTGTCGATGAATCGAGAAACTGGGTGTCGGCCATGTGATGTATCCTCCATTGGTTTCTTCGTCGTGATGCGAAGACTGGAGGAGAGCATTGTCCCGAACGGGGGACGTGTCAGGAGGGGGAAACCTCACAAACGCGGCAAGTGTCTCAGAACTGAGACAGGTTTCCGGAGAAACGTCAGTCCGTGCTGATGCCGAGGCGGTCCATGCGGCGATAGAGGGTGGCCCGGCTGATGCCGAGAGCGCGCGCGGCGGCAGCCATGTTGCCTTCGGCCCGGGCAATGGCGCGCTTCAGCTCGCGCCGTTCGGCACCGTCGAGGCCGATGCCGCGCTGCTCGGAATCGCCGAACACGTCGCCTGCGGGACGCGGCGTTGCGAACGCGCCATTCCCCAGATTGTAGGCCTGGCGGGCCGCGCGCGTGGCACCAATGACGAGATCATCCGCATCGACCGCAAAAAGGACAGCCCCGCGCTGGCCGTCGCCCTGCCCCCGAACGATGCGCCGGCCGGCAAAGGCGCTCTGGAAATGATCGGCCTCGATCTGGCGCGCGGCATCGGCCACGGTCTGGGCGATCAGCGTGGCGAAGGGCTGGGTGAGGTCTGACCGGCAGGAGGAGACATCGAGCACGGCCGCAAGCTCGCCATGCTCGTCGAAGAGCGGCGCGCCCATGCAGGTCATGACGGTGTTGCTGTCGTGGAAATGCTGGTCGCGATAGATCGTGACGACACGCTCCTCGGCGATACAGGTGCCGATGCCATTGGTGCCCTGCGTCGCCTCCGACCAGTCGGCACCCTGCCAGAGACCGGCGGAGCGGAACGTGCCCTCATCTGCGCCCGGCGTGCGCTGGTCGAGCACGATGCCGCCTGTGTCGCACAGGAGGATGCTGCACCCGGCAAGCCCGAGGCTGGCATGCAGGCGGTCCATGACGGGATTGGAAATGGCCAGCATGCGACCGAGAATTTCCCGGCGTTCGGCGAGGGCGGCCTCGTCGATACGTACATGCTTATGCGGGGCATCCGGCATGAGGCCGTGGGTGGTGAGCGATCGGGCCCAGGAGGCGGCAATGGCCGAGCGGGCGGCTGCGCTGCGCGACAGGGCAATCTCACGCACATGATCCGCATGCGCCCCGGCGGGCACGGATGCGGGCAGGTCAGGCTTGCTATCCATGAAGGCAGCCTAGCATGCACCCTGACGGCCTCAAAGCGGGCAAGGCATGCCCGTATTTCAGTTGTCCGTGGCTAGCCCTGCTGGTAGGCCTGCCGCACGCGAAAAACCAGAAGGGGGAAGCGATGACATTCCGGCATATCTTGATGGCAGGCGCCTGCGCTCTGCTCGCAGCAGGCGCGGCTTCGGCGAAAGAGGATGAGGCCCCGTCGAAACGGTTCACGGCGGACCGGGTGTTCGACATGGAATATGCGACAGACCCGCAGGTCTCGCCGGATGGCAAGACGGTCGCCTATGTGCGCCATTCCATGGACCGCATGACCGACAAGGACACAGGCCGGATCTGGATCCTGAATCTTGCCGACGGCAGCAACCGGCCATTGGTAACCGGCGGGTCGGGCGCCTCTTCGCCGCGCTGGTCGCCCGATGGCAACCGGATGGTCTTTGCCACGCAGACGGACGGCAAGCCGGAGATTCGGGTCCTCTACTTGGATAGCGGCCGCAGTTTTCCGCTGGCACAGTTTCTCGAAGCTCCGTCAGAGGCGACCTGGTCGCCTGACGGCAAGAATGTTGCCTTCAGCATGTTCGTGAAGGGCGAGGCACCCAGCTTCGCCAAGGCGCCGACGCCGCCGGAAGGTGCGGAATGGAACGAGGGCGTCAAGGTGATCGACACGCTGACCTTCCGTTTCGATGGCGAGGGTTATCTTGAGGACGGCGCGACGCAGGTTTTCGTGCTGCCGGTGGATGGCGGCACGCCGCGGCAGGTGACGTTCGGCGTCGCCGACATGCAGGGTCCGGAATGGCTCGACAATGACACGCTGCTGGTGTCGGGCAACGCTGCCGAAGACCGCGACATGGACCCTATCGAGAGCGAGATCTATGCGGTGGAACTGGCGGACCTGTCGATCAGGCCGCTGACAACGCGCGACGGCCCGGACACGTCCCCGGTGGTTTCGCCGGACGGCAAGACGATTGCCTATCGCGGCTTTGACGACAAGACGCTGTCCTACCAGCAGGCCGGTCTCTACCTGATGAATGCCGATGGCACGAATGGGCGCGCACTGGCTGCCGACTTTCCGGGTGATATCGGCCAGACGCATTGGGCGCCGGACGGCAAGAGCCTGCTCGTCCTGTCAGAAGACCATGGCGTGCTGAGCCTGTTCCGCATCGACCTGAACGGCAAGGTCACGCAAGTGATGACCGGCATTGGCGGCGGCTCGATCGGCCGTCCCTATGCAGAGGGCAGCTTCAGTGTCAGCGGCGGGCGCAAACCGGTCATCTCCTACATGGCGGGCTTCACCGACCGGCCGGCCGAGATCGGCACTGTCGGCATGGACGGCAAGAATGCCAAAGTGCTGACCCAGCTCAACGCCGATGTCCTGCCCTATCTCGACATGGCGCGTGTGGAAGAGGTGAAGGTTGCCTCCAGCCATGACGGCAAGGAGATCGAGGCCTGGGTCGCGTTCCCGCCGGACTTCAAGGCCGATGGCAGCTTCCCGATGATCCTGGAAATCCATGGTGGCCCCTATGCCATGTACGGGCCTTACTTCGGGAGCGAGATTCAGCGCTATGCGGCGGAAGGCTATGTCACTGTCTGGTCCAACCCGCGCGGATCGACCGGCTATGGCGAAGACTTCGCGCTGGAGATCGACCTTGCCTATCCGGGCAATGATTATGACGACCTGATGAGCGTGGTCGACGAGATGGTGGCGCGCAAATATGTCGACTCCGAGCGCCTGTTCGTCACCGGCGGATCAGGCGGCGGCATCCTGACCGCCTGGATCGTGACCCAGACCGACAGGTTCGCGGCCGCCGCTTCGGTGAAGCCGGTGATCAACTGGATGACCATGGCGCTGGCCGGCGATATTGCGCAGGTGGTGCGGCGCCACTGGATACGTGCCGAGCCCTGGTCGGACCCGGAAGCCTTTCTCAAGCATTCTCCGATCCGCTACATGGACAAGGTCGTGACACCCACACTGGTGATGGTGGGTGAGGAAGACTGGCGCACGCCGCCCTGGGAAGCCGAGCAGTTCTACACCGCGCTGAAGATGAATGGTGTCGATACGGCCTATATCCGCATACCGGGCTCGCCGCACTATATCGCCTCGCGCCCGAGCCGCCTGATTGCCAAGACGGACAATATCATGGGCTGGTTCGCCAAATATGATCCGGCGAAGAAGAACGAGGAAAAAGACGACGCCGGGGAGTAGTCCGCCATGAACGAGTGCAACGTGATCCTCGACAGCCTGGACACTTTCGCCACGCGCGAGGGTGACCCGGCGCCGGGGATCTATGCGCGCCTGTTCGCGGCGCATCCGGAGCTGGAGGCCCTGTTCCTGATGGATACCGATGGCGGGGTGCGCGGGTCGATGCTGCAACAGGCGTTCGATTGCCTGATCGATGTGGCCGAAGGCGGCCGCATGGCCGAGGTCGTACTCGGTGCGGAACGCGTGAACCATAAAAGCTATGGCGTGCCGGACAATCTGTTCGACATCTTTTTCCTGGCGATCCGCGACAGCGTGAAAGCGTCACTCGCAGATGACTGGACGGCGCAGACCGATGCGGCCTGGACGCGCCTTCTGGCGCAGGCAAGTCAGGCTAGCTATCCGTGAAGCAGTCGATCACGCCCGACACAGGTCTTGCGTTCACTGCTGCTGCGCGTGTGCTTCGATTGCTGAAAGACAGGAGACGCACAACGCCCTTTGGAAAAAGGCGCTCCCGCCGCCACGTGGCGAAACGGGAGCGCTGGCCCGCCGGGGGGGAATGGCGGGGAAGCTCAGGCTGAGGCTGCGGACGGCCGGGTGCCAGCGTCTTTCCAGTGACGGTGCAGGAGGGGAACAAGTTCATCCGGCCGCTCGCGCGGAAAGAACAGCTTGGCCCCGGGCACTTGAACAACGGGACGCGCGCCGGGAATGGTGTCTTCCAGCCACCTTGCGCATTCGATCCCGAAGAATACATCCGCGGTTCCCCAGACGATCAGGGTGGGCGCGCGGAGCTGGCGCAGCCTGCTTTCCACGGACATCGTATCGGCAGGGTTCATGGAGGCGAAGAAGCGGGTCATGAGCTCTGCCCTTTCCGGAGAGGCCGAAAGGGGGCCGAGATAGGCGGCCAGTTCTTCCTCACCCAGAATGCCGGGATCCTCGAAGCCGACGGCGAATGCCTCCCGGGCGGTGGCGGGATCCTTGCCGAGTTCGCCTGCGACCGGGGCAAAGCCCTGCTGCGCAATCATCTGTTTCATCGGCTTGATGGGCTCCGGCGGCCACATGTCATGCACATCGCAATTGGTCAGAACCAGGCTGTCGATGCGCTCCGGGTGATTGGCCGCGAAAATCTGCGCGATGCCGCCGCCGCTGTCATTGGCGACGAGGTGACAGGACCCGATGCCCAGTGCGGCGCAGAATTCTTCCAGCATGCGGGCATTGGCGGCGAAGGAGACATCCTGATCCGCAGAGGTTTCGGTTGCGCCGTGGCAGAGGATATCCAGCGCAATGCAGCGATACTCCCCTGCCAGCCGCTCCATGACAGGGCGCCAGAGCAGCCCGTTGAGGAAAACGCCGTGAACGAACAGGACGACCGGCCCCTCCCCCATCTCCACATAGGCAATCCGGCCTGAGGGCGTTTCGACATATCTGCGGTGGTCCAGAAATGTGGCAACATGCATTTGCGATTCTCCCATTGCCCCGCCCGGAACACTTCTGCAGCGGGAATGTTGATCTTACCGACCAATAGTCTGTAACTTACAGACCATTGGTCTGTTACACAAGAGGTTTCATGGCGCCTGAAAAAACCACGCAAAAAGCCCGGAGCGACAGCGCCCGCGCCAGCCTGCTGAAGGCGGGACGGGAGCTGTTCGGAAGAAACGGCTTCATTTCAACGGCGGTGAACGACATTTCCGCGGCAGCAGGCATGTCGAAAAGTGGCCTTCTGCATCACTTCCCGTCAAAAGCAGCGCTGTTCGAAGCCGTGTTCGAGGAAGAGGAAATGCGGCTCGTGGCGCGCGTCGCCGCAGAAGTGGGCGCCGCGCCGAACGCACGCGAGCGCATGCGGCAAGGCGCGCGGGCGCTGCTCGACGCACTGAATGACTCTGTGTCACGTCAGATCGTGCTGATCGATGGACCGGCCGTGCTCGGCTGGGCAGTCTGGCGGCGGATCGAAGGGGAACACGGGATCGCCCTTATCGAGGCCACGCTGAAAGAGGCACAGGCAGAAGGCAGCCTCGCCCGCCTGCCCGGCAGCGCCTTTTCCCGCATGTTTCTCAGCGCGCTGCATGAAGGCGCCTTCAGCATTATCGAGGATGAAACGCAGCGGCCTGCCGTGGAAATCATGCTGGATCAGATGATCGAGGGCCTGTTCGACAGGGGCTGATGCCGTGCGCAGGCGGCCGCAACGCTGTAAAGCCGCAATCACAGGGGCCAGCGCCTAGCGGGGGCGGTGCTCCGTGCCCTCCCCGGCCGTGATGAAGACGGCGGTCGCGCTCTCCGGCACGTCGGCGATGTGCCAGACGCCGGGCGGGTTGATGGCATACTCGCCGGGCGACAGGGTGACGGATTGCGTGCGCCCGTCCGGGTATTCCTGGTACAGGGTCATGCTGCCAGCCGTGCAGAGCACGATCTCGGCACCTTGCGGGTGGACTTCCCAGCCCGCCCAGTCTTCGGTGAACGTGTGCATCGACACGAGACGGCCCTCGATGCCGTCATGCGGATGCAGCTCGCCATAGCGCTCATACCATTCCATTCCGCCCGTCATTGCCGGCAGGATGTGCGCCGTGGCGCCATGGCCGAGATGGATCGGGTACTGGCTGAGCTGTTTGGACGTTGTCATGCGGGCCTCCTGATGGGGACAGCCTAGCATTGCCGACCGCACAATCAACTTTTCCAGAAAGCCATGCAAGACGTCACCAGGACGTCAGGCCTTTGCGACCTGCCCCGGACGCGTGCCCGTCCAGCGATGGAAGGCGCGGGAGAATGACGAGGGATCCGAGAAGCCGACGAGATAGGCAGTCTCGTTGACGGAGACTTTCTCGCCGGAGAGGTAATGCAGCGCCATTCTTTGACGCAGGGAATCGAGCAGTGCGTCGAAACTGGTGCCTTCGACCTTGAGCTGGCGGTAGAGGGTCTGGCGGCTGATGCCAATGCGCGCGGCGACGCTGTCCATCGTCACGTCACCGGTGTGAAGGACAGGCAGGATGATCGCCTCGACGCGCGCGGCGACGCCCTGCGCCGCATCGAGCGATTTCATCAATTCATCGGCCCGCACGCTAAGCGAACCGAAGACGTAACGCGGCGTCTTTGACAGGCGCCGCGTGAAGAAGGCCTCCGTGATCTCCATGGCATTCCGACTGGCGCCAAAGGTGACTGGCACGCCGAGAATGCGCTCATAGTGTTTGGCATGGCCCGGAGCGGCATGGGTGACTTCTGCAGAGCAATAGAGCGGCGTGTTAGGAAAATAGTACTGGGTGCCGCAGATGAAGCGGGCAAGCGTCGACTCGGTGAGTTCCGGAAATTCGTTCGGATTCCTGCGCGTGTCGATGATGAATGCGCGGCGGCCTTCCCGCGAGATCACGAACCGGTCGCCATCCGAGGGTGCCGTCGTATCGATGACAAGGCGTCCGTAGCGGTTCATCTGGCGGAACGCGTCCGGCATGTCGGACGCCGCGTGACTGATCAGCCCCACGATCGACAGGTCGTCGAACCGTATGGTCGATCCGAACAGGAGCCCCAGCGTGGGTTCGCCGGACAATTCCTTTCCGGCGCGCATCAGGGTCTTGAAGGCGGTCAGCGCAATGCGTGCATCCGGATCGGTGAGGTCTGCACCGGTGATGCCGGCACGCGCCAGCAGGGTCTCGCGCGGCGCACCGTGCGAGACGGCAAGATCAAGAAGGCCCGAGGCATAGCCAGCAGACACCGTGGCCCTGGCCGTCATTGGAGAGCCGCCTGATTGTTACTGTGCGTCATGATAATGTCGCCAAGTGTCATGGGGGCAGGGTCGCCCGTCCGGTAAGTTGTCGCAAGACCTATAACAGCCGGAGTGAAAACGAAATGACCGATAGCGCCGCCACTACGCGTTCGCGTCCCCTGATTGATCCACGCAAGGCATTGTCCTTTGCGGGCGCCGTGTGGTTCGTGACGGCCGCGATCGGCCAATTGGCCTTCGTACTGTATATCGCGGCCTTCTATTACGTCTCCACGTTCCAGGGCGACTTCGCGCGAATGGACAGCCGAGTTATCCACGGCTTCATCAATGGCGACTTGCTGGGCAACGCCCTGTTCCTGTCGCATGTGCTGCTGGCCTTCTGGATTACCGCGAGCGGGCCGATGCAATTCATCCCGCAGGTGCGCAACCGGTTCCGAACCTTCCACCGCTGGAATGGGCGCTTTTATCTGACCGTCGCACTGCTCACAAGTTCAGGCGCCCTCATGCTCACCTACCTTCGCCCTCATTTCGGATCGCCTGCCCTGCTGTTCGTGAACACGGCGGATGGTGTGTTAATCATCGCGTTCGGATGTCTCGCCCTGAGGGCCGCCCTAAAACGTCGCTTCGACGACCACCGGCGCTGGGCATTGCGCATGTTTATCGCGGTTAGCGGCGTGTGGTTTTTCCGTCTCGGCTACGGATTCTATTTCTTCATCACGGCAGGAGAGATGCCAGGATCGCACAATCTGTCAGGCCCTGCAGACATTGCGGTCGCCAGCACATGGATTTTTGCGCTGGCCGGACTGGAATTCTACCTGCTCGCCCAGAGACGCCGGTCAGGCGCCATCAAACTAGTAGCCGCCGCGATGGCGATCGCGGCGGCTGGAGCAGTTCTGGTGAGCAGCTATTTCGCTGCCCATATGTTCTGGCTGCCAACACTGGCCGCCTAGACGCTGCGCTTACGACCGCGCCGGGACCCTAGTAATCCGGGTTCGACTTGGCGTGGCGTTTGCGCTCGTGCGGGTCGAGATAGATCTTGCGCAGCCGGATATTGCTGGGCGTGACTTCGACCAGTTCGTCGTCGGCAATATAGGCCAGCGACTTTTCCAGCGTCATCTGGATCGGCGGCGTGAGGCGCACGGCCTCGTCGGTACCGGACGCGCGCATATTGGTGAGCTTCTTGCCCTTCAGGACGTTCACTTCCAGATCATTGTCGCGCGTATGCTGGCCAATGATCATGCCGGCATAGACCTTGTCGCCCGGATTGATGATCATCGGACCACGGTCTTCAAGGTTCCAGAGGGCGAAGGCCACGGCCTCGCCCTGCTCCATGGCGATCAAAACGCCCGTGTGACGGCCCTGGATGCGGCCCTTGTGCGGGGCGTATTCATGGAACACGCGGTTCATGATGGCGGTGCCGCGCGTGTCGGACAGGAGTTCGCCCTGATAGCCGATCAGGCCGCGCGTCGGCGCGTGGAACACCATGCGCGTGCGGCCAACACCGGACGGGCGCATGTCGAGCATGTCGGCTTTGCGCTCTGACAATTTCTGCACGACGATGCCGGAATGATCGTCATCCACGTCGATTACGACTTCCTCGATTGGCTCGAGTTTCTCGCCGTTCGGGCCTTCCTGCATGACGACCTGCGGGCGCGACACGCCGAGTTCGAATCCTTCGCGGCGCATCGTCTCGATCAGCACGGCGAGCTGGAGTTCACCCCGGCCTGACACGGTGAAGGCTTCGGCGTCGGTGGCGCGGTCGACTTTCAGCGCGACGTTGCCTTCGGCTTCCTTGACGAGGCGGTCCCAGATGATGCGGGAGGTCACTTTCGTGCCCTCGGTACCGGCATAGGGGCTGTCATTGACGCGGAAGGTCATCGAGATGGTCGGCGGGTCGATCGGCTGGGCTTCGATCGGGGTCGTGACGGACGGGTCGCAGAACGTGTCGGCGACGTTGGCCTTGGTCATGCCGGCGAGCGAGACGATGTCGCCTGCGACGCCTTCTTCGACCGGGATGCGCTCGAGACCGCGGAAGGCGAGGACTTTCGAAATACGCCCCTGTTCGACGAGCGAACCGTCACGGGCGAGAACCTTGACCTGCTGGTTCGGCTTGACCGTGCCGGACGTGATGCGGCCGGTCAGGATGCGGCCGAGGAACGGGTCGGACGAAATCGTGGTGGCGAGTAGGCGGAACGGGCCTTCTTCAACTTTCGGTGTCGGCACGTGGTCGACAACCATCTGGAACAGCGCATCCATGTTGGTGGTCGGATTCTCGTATTCAGTGTTCATCCAGCCCTGCTTGGCCGAGCCGTACAGGATCGGGAAGTCGAGTTGCTCCTCGCTGGCATCGAGATTGGCGAACAGGTCGAAGACTTCGTTGATGACTTCGTCCGGGCGGCGTTCGGGCTTGTCGATCTTGTTGACCGCCACGATCGGGCGCAGGCCGACTTTCAGGGCCTTGGAAACCACGAACTTGGTCTGCGGCATGGGGCCTTCGGAAGCATCGACAAGAACGATGGCGCCGTCGACCATCTGGAGGATACGTTCGACCTCACCGCCAAAGTCGGCGTGTCCGGGCGTGTCGACGATGTTGATCCGGTAGCCATTCCATTCAACCGAGGTTGTCTTGGCGAGGATTGTGATGCCGCGCTCGCGCTCGATATCGTTGGAATCCATTGCGCGCTCGACGGTTTTCTCGTTCTCGCGATAGGTGCCGGACTGTTTGAGCAGTTCGTCCACGAGCGTGGTCTTGCCGTGGTCGACGTGGGCGATGATCGCGATATTGCGCATTTTCTCGATGGACTGGGACATAGGTATGATAGGCTTTCGGGAGGAGGAATCGGGTGTCTGGTGCGCGCCCTAGCCGAATATGCGGGTTTTGACTATGGGGGATGGGCAGGATCGCTTGTGGCGGCTAAGCAATTCCCATCCATCACAAACCCGGTAGTGTCCCGATCCATGACAAATTCAAACGATATGCCGCTCGCGGCAAAGCCTCTCGACCGCGCCGCGCATCGCCGGACAGACGAAGCCTGGCTTCAGACTGCCATGCAGCAGGACGATGCCTTGTTCTTCCTGATGCGCAAGGGTGACCCCTTCGTCGAAAAGCGCGGCCTGTTCTGGATGGGGCCGGAAGCGCGCAAACTGTCGCCGGCCTCCCCGACTGTGTTCATGGGTGAAGACAAGCAGGGCGCGCCGGTGTTTGCTCTGAACCTTCCTGACGCGTTCGACGTCGAAGAGTCGCTGATTGCGGGGGCCGGCACGTTCAGTGAATTCCGCATGGCCGCCGGCGCCATGGCCGACATGGAGGCCAATCTTGTTTCGACCGCGCGCAGCGTGTTCCTGTGGCATGCAAGCCATGGCCATTGCGCCAAGTGCGGCGGACGGGTCGGCGTGGTGGATGCCGGGTGGAAAACCCAGTGCCCGGAATGCGGCACCGAACATTTCCCGCGCACGGACCCGGTCGCGATCATGCTGGCCGTGAAGGATGGCAAATGCCTGATCGGACGACAGGCCATGTGGCCGGCCGGTTTCATGTCGTGCCTGGCAGGGTTTTGCGAACCCGGCGAAACCATCGAACAGGCGGCGGCACGCGAACTGTTCGAGGAGGCGGGCATCAAGTGTGATCCGGCGAGCGCGGAATATATCGCATGCCAACCCTGGCCCTTCCCTTCTTCGCTCATGGTCGGCCTGATTCTGGAGGCCGAAAATTTCGAGATTACGCTCGATAAAAACGAGATCGATGAGGCAAGATGGATCACGCGCGCCGAAGCACGCGAAATAATTTCCGGACAACATGCTGAACTTTTCTGCCCGCCAAAGATGGCAATTGCGCATCATATATTGAGAACTTGGGCCCTTCGCGACGACTAGTCGTATACGGATCGTTTTTTCCGCTCGCGCGTCAGGTGAAAATCAAGAGTTGATTTCCCGCGAATCACAATATTATTGGCATGCCACTGACAGGAGATCGGAAATGGCAATTGCAAAAAAACCTGCCGCCAAAAAGCCGGCAGCAAAACCAGCCGCAAAGCCAGCAGCGAAAAAAGCTGCTGCCAAACCGGCGACAAAGACTGCGACCAAGACCGCTGCGAAACCAGCTGCCAAGAAGCCGGCCGTTAAAAAGCCCGCTGCCAAGGCTGCTGCAAAACCAGCCGTGAAAAAAGCCGCTGCGAAGCCAGCCGCGAAAAAGCCTGCTGCAAAGAAGCCGGCCGCCAAAAAGAAATAAGTCTGCGGACAAGTTTTGAAAGACGGGCGAGCATGTCTCGCCCGTTTTTTTATGGAGAATCAGGGAATTGCAGCTGCTTGATGGAACCCCCGCGCCCGCGACGAGCGCGGGGGCCATCCTGCCGGGCAGTCAAATGAAGGGCTGCCTGCCCGACCGGACCATTGCTGGCCGACCTAGAATTTCAGGACGTAGGCAACGTCGATCACATCGACCGAGTCATCATAGTCGAGATAGGTGTAGCCAACGCGGATTCCCTGGTTAGGGGCGAAGTAGTAGTTGCCACCCAGGCCAAGGGCCGCAGCGTCATCGTCGGCCGAAGCGGACACGCCGCCCGCCGATGCCTTGATCTCGGTGCTTACGTATCCGACCCGGCCGAATACATCTGCCTTTTCGGAAAATGGAATGCGGCCGACGGCATAGGCGCCGTAGGAGCTTTCCAGTTCAACGTCCGCACTGACACCGGCAATCGTCGTGGACTCGTCGGCAACGCCGATAGCCCCTTCGATTTCGGCGCCGAGGAATTCGCTGAAGTTGTAGCCGCCACGCAGCTGGACGGCACCGAGGTCGGCATCATCCGCACTATAGTTGCCGTAACCGATCGTGCCGTAAAAGCCGGTGTCCTGAGCAAGGGCAGGTGCAGCGGCGAACGCAGCGAGAGTCATGGCCGTGGTGATTGCAAGTTTCATGGGAGATATTCCTTTTGTTATCCCGTCTCCGGGAGACCGGAATCTAGCGATTGATTGTGGCAAGTTGCGTGAATTCTGATTCATGTTTGCTGACGGACGAAATGTGTTGCGGCCGGGCAACGGTGCCCCTTCCGGGTCTTGAGAATTCACGAAAAAAAGCAGACGGCCCGCCGCGGGAATGCGGCAGGCCGTTGGCAATTACCGATTCAGATATGTGGCGAAATGTGCCTTAATGGTTAAGCGCAGACCATTCGGTATCGGCCCGGGATATAAAACCCGGAATGTCCGCGTTCCATTTATCCTGGATGTCGGAATTGTAATTCAGGTAGAGCTTGCCATCGACAATCTTCCAGTAGCGTGCATCGCCTTTGGCATGCTTGCCGTCAGCCATCGCCCACGCGCAGTAGCCGCCATATTGCGGCGCGTAAGCGTCCGGGTCTGCCAGGAAAGCGTCACGGTGCGCGGCACTTGAGAACAGGAAGGTTGCGCCCTTGTATTCGGCGCTGAAATTCTTGTCGCCCTTCTCCGGCGAGCCACTCTCGAAATAGGCAACAGGATCATATCCTTGCAGTGCCGTACTGGAGAACCGCCCGGTATAGATCGCAGGCTCTGCCGATGCGGCTGGTGCAAACGTGATGGCAGGCGAAACGGCCAGAAGGGCCGCAAGAAGCAAGGCGCGAGGTTTCATGATGGTATTCACTTTCTGTCTCCTGGAAGGAAAAGGGAAGTCGCCGGGACCTGGTAGGGAAGCTTCGAGGGGTGAGGTGGGGACGCTCTCGAAGGGTGGTCCCGGCGACAGGGCAACAACTCAGACGGGGTGGATCCGGGTTGTCGCGATCGGGTTTGTGGACGCCGGATCAGGCAGGATGGCGGCGCGCAGTCCGCCAAGAATGGACAGCAGCGTCCTGCGCCGCGCGATGAGCAGCAGGAGCGATCCGGTCCAGACCGTGACAGCCATGGCAAACAGGCCGCCACCATCATTGTTCGGATCGATGCCAAGCGGCGTGAGAAGGTGGAAACTGACAGCGCCGCTCATGACGGCCACGGCGATCAGCGCGCCGAGTGTCTGCAGGCGGCGAAAGGCCGGGAACACGCCGAGAAGGAGCAGCGCCGAGGCTACCAGCTCAGCCGTTCCGATGACGTACTGGCTGAACAGTCCGCTCTGGGCGAACAGGCCGCCCGCGCCGAAACTGCCTGCCCAGGCATCAAGCCGGCCAAAGATGACCTGCGTCTCCGGCGCGTTGGTGAACTTGTAGCGCAGGCTGTCCAGGAAGACCGCCGAGGCGATCAGGCTGAAGACGTACGGCGCGTAGGCCTTTATCTTGTCAAACATGGAAAGTGTCCCTCACCTTTTGATGCCTTGTTTTCTCATGGACAGGCCCTCTCCGGCAAAACAAACGCCTGTGAGCACCACCCACGATTACGTGAGTTGGCGTCAGCGGCCGTCCCCGGCGCAGGCGCGGGTACACGGCGCCCAGGCGAACGGCTTGTAGGGTGGGTTCAGCGGTGTCTCGGCGACATGGTTGGTATAGTTGGAGATGGTCTTCAGCGCGACACCAAGGATGACGCCGAGGATGGCGCTCTTGTCCCATCCGGCCTTGAGGAAGACGGTGACGTCCGCATCCGACACAAAGCCCCGCTGGCGCACCATGCGGCGGGTGAACAGGCGCAGGCCTTCCAGACGCGGATCGGGCAGTGGCTGGTTGTTACGGACGGCTTCGATGACCGTCATGTCCAGCCCGGCTGCCGCAGACGCAGCCGAATGCGCCGCGACGCAGAAATGGCAGGTGTTTTCGATACTCACCGTCAGAAGCACGACCTGCCGCTCCAGCGGGGTGAACCCGGCCGTGTCAAAGATGCGCGACAGGCTGAGATAGGCATCCAGGGCGGCCGGGTTTTCGGCCAGCACGCCCAGCATGTTGGGGATCATGCCGTTTGCGGCCTTGACCGCTTCCAGCGCGGGACGCGCCGCCGCTGGCGCAGAGGCTTCATCGTGAATGTTCAGCTTGCTCATGATCGCACCATTTCTCGGTCTGGAGAGCGGACGGGATGGGTGTTTCGTCCTTATGTGAAGCTATTTAGACCCAATCCCCCTTCGCAGAACGCGGACAGTCCCCATATGCTTCATTCGAAATACGCATAGGAGACACTGGGGTGGACCGTATTGATGCCATGCGCCTGTTCATTCGCGTTGCGGATGCAGGCAGTTTTTCCAAGGCGGCGAGCGATCTCGGCCTCGGCCAGCCAACCGTTTCGCGGCGCATCCAGGAACTGGAAGCCAGCCTCGACGCGACCCTCTTCCTCCGGACGACGCGCTCGCTGAGCCTGACTGAAGCCGGCGACCGGTTCTATAAGCGCGCCCACGACATTCTCGCAGAATATGACGATGCGGAAGCCGAGGCGCGGGGGCTCGATCACGAACCGGTCGGATTGCTGCGGATCTCCTGTGTTTCCTCGATGGCCCGGCTCGTGATCGGCCCACGGATCGCCAGCTTCATGAAAATGTACCCGCATATCCGCGTCGATGTGCTGACTGACGACACCTACACTGACCTTGTCGGCGAGGGCGTGGACCTGGCCTTCAGGATCGGCACGCTGGTTGATTCAAGCCTGATGGCGAAAAAGGTGGGCGAGTCGCCGCGATCGCTCTGGGCTTCCCCGGAATACCTTGCCGCGCGCGGGACACCGCAGCATCCCCGGGACCTGGCTGAGCATGATGCGGTCCTGTTCCGGCAGACAGCGACGAACGAGTGGGTGCTGAGCCGTGATGGCGAGACCGTCAGCGTGAAGGTTGATGGCCGGTTCAAGGCGTCGTCAGGTGACCTGCTGCTGCAGGCGGCCCAGTCCGGCCTCGGCCTGTTCCTTGCGGCGAGCTGGCTTGTGTCTGACTGCGTGAATGATGGCAGCCTGGTGCGCGTGATGCCGGAATGGACCGCTACGCCGAGCCCGGTCCATTGCGTGTGGACGTCCGGCAAGCTGCGCGGCAAGGCGAAACTGTTCGCCGACCATATTGCCGACGCGCTGCGGTTCGAGACCCAGACCTGCTAGAAGCCGGTGGTTGGCTTGGCCGGAAATACGCCCAGAATCTTTAGCGACTGGGAAAAGAAGCCCAGTTCTTCGAGCGCGATCTGGACCGGGCGTTCGTCGGGGTGTCCTTCGATTTCAGCATAGAACTGGGTCGCCGTGAATGAGCCGCCTATCTGGTAGCTTTCCAGCTTGGTCATGTTGATGCCATTGGTCGCAAAGCCGCCCATGACCTTGTAGAGCGCGGCAGGTATGTTGCGCACTTCGAACAGGAAGGCGGTCTTGGTCGGCCCCTCGCCCGCCTCGATTTCAGAGGGCTCGCGCGCCATGATGATGAACCGGGTCGTATTATGGGCTGCGTCCTCGATATCTTCAGCCAGAATGTCGAGACCATAGACCTTGGCGGCCAGGCGCGGGGCGATCGCCGCGACCGACCGGTTGCCGCTTTCAGCCACTTCACGCGCAGCGCCTGCCGTGTCGGCGGCGGTCACAGGTTCGATATTGTGAGCCTTGAGGAACTTGCGGCATTGGCCGAGCCCCATGATGTGGGAACGGGCCCGGGTGATCTCGTCCAGTTTAACGCCCGGCAGGCCCATCAGCTGGAACCGAATCGGCAAATAGTGCTCGCCAACGATCTGAAGGCTTGTGGTCGGCAGCAGATAATGAATGTCACCGACCCGGCCGGCGATCGTGTTCTCGACCGGAATCATGGCGAGTTCGGCCTCGCCCTTCTCGACAGCCGTGAAGCAATCCTCAAATGTGCGGCAAGGAAGCGGCGACAAGCGCGGATAGGCCTCGTTGCAGGCAATATGGGAGTTTGCCCCGGGTTCACCCTGATACGCGATGTGATTGGCCATTCGGCGTCCTTTTTTGCGGGTCCGACATGCGTCGGATCGCCGCGAAGAAAGCAGAAGCGTCCCTTCCTCGCAGCCTTTATGTTGTCTGTACTCCGTTAGCGTGCCAAAAGGCGCGCGCCAAGACACATGACAAGATAGATTCGAAGGATTGCCCCAATGGGAGAACTCGGTGTCAACAAGATCCTCGGCGCGTTGCTAGCCACCGCGCTGGGCCTGATGGGCCTGCACCAGCTTTCAGGAATCGTGTTCAGCCACGGAAGCGGCGCAGAACCTCATGGCGAGGAGCACGCAGAAGCGACCTCGATGAGCGAACAGATGTGCGCGAAGTACGCCTATTGCGTCGAAGTTGCCGGCAGCGGCGGCGGAAGCGAAGTCGTTGAGGCGGTGTTCGACCTCGGCGCGGCGCTGGCCAGCGCCGATGCGTCGAAAGGCGAGCGCGCGTTCAAGGCCCAATGCTCGACCTGCCACACCATCACCGAGGGCGGCGCCAATGGCACAGGCCCGAACCTTTACGGCGTTGTCGGTGCGGCCAAGGCAGCCCATGCCGGATTCGCCTATTCGGCGGCCCTTTCCGGCATGAGCGGCGACTGGTCCTACGAGAACCTCAACGCCTGGCTGGAAAATCCCTCCGCCTATGCCCGCGGCACCTCGATGTCGTTCGCTGGCCTGCGCCGCGATCCGGACCGGGTCAACGTGATTGCCTATCTGGTCGCCAACTCGCCGAACGCCCCTGCAGCACCCGCGCCACTGGCCGCATCTGATGAGGACGGTGCGGCAGAAGGCGAAGCTGCTCCCGCCGAAGGTGAAGGGGAAGATGAAGCCCCCGCCGATGCAGCGCAAACGGAAGCTGTTGAGGGTGAAGCCACTGCTGAAGAGGCGGCGGAAGCCCCTGCAGGCGAACCGGAAGCTGAGGCCGCGCCCGCCGAAGTACCTGCCGAGGCACCTGCAACCGAAACGCCGGAAAACTAGGCGACGGGTTCAGCCATCCAGTGGGGCACCTGCCCTGCACGTTTTTCAACATCAATGCGCCGGGCCCCTAGGGGCTCGGCGTATTGCGTTTTGATCCTGGCAATCGCCTGATCCAGGGGCTCGCGGGCCACGGCCATGTGCCAGGCATTGGCGTGCAGGAGGTGATGGGCGTCGGTCATGACGCCGACATGGCCTTTCCAGAATACGAGGTCGCCCCGCTTCAGGGTGCCTGAGACGTTCCAGCCGGCAATATCATCGCCTCCCCAGGCGAACTGCAAGTCGCTGTCACGGGGCAGCAGAACGCCTGCCGATTCGAACGCCTGCTGGGTCAGGCCCGTGCAATCGAGGCCGAGACTATCGCGTCCACCCCAGAGATAGGGGGCATGAAGGTAGCGTTCGGCAACAGCGACGGCGTCGGTTTCCAGCGCGCCCAGCGGCGCCAGATGGCGCGCGTGTACCCAGCCTGCCTGTTCAGAGCGGGCATAGTCACCCTCCTGCCCCGTGATCGCGAGCTGTGCGCCAAGGCTGAGCATGGCATTCACGGGTGATTTCAGGTCCGGAGCGGTATAGGCAAAGGTTCGAAGCGCCGTGACCTTGTGGGTAGGCGTCGTGATCGCAGGCGAAAGCGAATCAGTACTCACCCAGCCGACATAATGGTCGCGCCGGCACCTGATCCGCGAATAGGCGCCCTTCGTGTCGAATACGTCAATGATCTCGCCAAGAAGCGCCTGCGTGGACAGCCGCGCTGAAGCATCAGGCGCCTCGCGGACGGCCGCCGAGGCCACGATGACCTGCAAAGGCTTGGCTGGCCCCGCAGGGCGCGCCAGTCGGCTGTCAGTCAGTTCAGGCATGCGCATTGGCCCCGGCAGGAAGGCGCCTAAGCGGCTGCGGAGGACTTTCCGCCGCGCCGTGGCGCCAGATCTTCGTCACTTTCACCTGAAGCTGCGGCCAGAACAAGGCCGGCAAAGGCCCGAAGATAGGTCATTCCGGCGGGTGTGCGCTCGATGAAGATATTGCGCAGGTCGTTGTCATCCTTGACGCGGCGTATGAAATCCAGCCGCGACAGGGTGTCCAGGGCGCGCGTGACGGCGGGTTTTGCGATGTCGAGATGGTCTGCCAGGCCACGCACTGTGTGGGGGCCGGGTGCAAGCGCGATGGTCATCAGGATGGCCTGCTGGCGCGCCGTCAGGTCCGGCGCGTCCGAACGCACGGAAGCGGTGACCGCCCGCCGCCAAAGTTCCAGTCCGCCGCGTTCCGACAATTCCATCTACTATTCCTCTCGATTCGCCTCAGAAACGAATCTCGGGTGATTTGCGCAACCCGTCTAGGCCGGAAACGGGCGTTAACCGCTTGCCCCTTCACATTCGGTGCAAAACACACGACATTGCCGTCATGGCCAATGCGCATACCCAAGATCACGTTCACGCCAATACGCCCTGCAGCCCCCAGGATGTGGAGACGTTCCTTAACGACGCCGAAGCGCTGGTGATGCGCCAGGGCGCGCGGATGACCCGTATCCGCCGCAAGGTATTGCGGCTGCTGCTGGAGAGCGCCGAGCCGGCCAAGGCGTATGACCTGCTGGCGAATCTCGACGGAGAAGGATCGGCCAAACCGCCGACCGTTTACCGCGCGCTCGATTTCCTCCAGGAGTCGGGCCTCGCCCACAAGATCGAAAGCCTCAACGCGTATGTCGCGTGCGGCCATACCAGCCACAGCCATTCAGCCGTTTTCCTGATCTGTGACACATGCGGCGGCGCAGAAGAATTGCACGCCGTCGCAACCAATGAGGCATTGCAGGCCGAGACGACGGCGGCTGGATTTAAAATGACACGCGCGGTCGTCGAAGTGCGTGGCACCTGCCGGGAATGTAACGCGTGATCACACTCTGGCGGGGGAGTTGCAACCAATGGGATTGCGACGAGATGGGGCACATGAATGTGCGCCTCTATATCGAAAAGCAGATGGAAGGGCTTGCCACGTTCAGCCATGAACTGGCGATGCCGCACGCTTTCCAGGAAGATGCCCCATCGACCCTTGTGCCGGTGGATCAGCATGTGCGGTTTATCCGCGAAGTGCTGCCCGGCCGTCCGATCAGCATGAATGGCTGTGTGGTGAGCGTGGGTACGAATGACGCCGTCTTTTACCAGGAACTGCGCCACCATGATGGCGCGCTGTCAGCGTCCTTCCTTACGCGCATGGAGCATATCGATACCAAGGGACGCGAAGCCTTCCCCTGGAGCACACGGGCCCGCCTTGCCCTGGAAGCGCATCTCGATCAGCCGCCCGCCGAAGCCGCGCCGCGCTCGTTTGATCCGGATGCGCCGACACTTGCGACCGAAGACATCCGTATCGAGACGCCGCGCGAACTGGGCATACCTCTCATAGGCAAGGGCGCGGTTCCGCAGCATCATATTGACGTCAACGGACGGATGGCGCCGGGTTGGATCATCGGGCGGATTTCCGACAGCGTGCCAAACCTTCTCTATGATTGGCGCCAGCAGGTGGCCGCCGCCGCTGGCGGACGCCGGATGGGGGCTGCAGTCCTCGAAAACCGGCTGCGTTACCATCGCTGGCCGAAAGTGGGCGACGCATTCGAAATCCATACCTCGCTGGGCTGGACGGCCGAGAAAACGCATTCGCTGGTGCACTGGATGATGGACCCTGGGACTGGCCTGCCCTGGGCAACCAGCCAGGTTGTAGCGATCACGCTGGACCTGGACGCACGCAAGGCGATCCCCTCGCCGCCCCGTATGCTGGAAGACCTTGAACGGCTCGCGCCGCGCGGCCTGTCGCTCTAGAGATACTCAGCCATGATCTCGGCGATGCGGGGAATGTCGGCCTGGCGCAGGCCCGCAATATTGATGCGGCCGGATGCCGGAAGGTAAAGACCGTGCTTCTCGCGCATGTCCTTTGCCGCTTCAGGCGTGACCGGGATCTGGCTGAACATGCCATTCTGTTCGGCCAGCGCCGCAAGTCGGTTCGAGCCGGTTTTCGCCACGAGGGCGTCTGACAATGCCTTGCGAAGGGCGATCATGCGTTCCCGCATTTCTGTCAGTTCCGCCTCCCACTCTGCACGCAAAGCCGGGTCGCCGAGAATCGTGGCAACAATGGCTGCGCCATGGGCCGGCGGCATGGAATAGCTGGTGCGCGAAATGTCGGCCACATGCGTCATGACGGCGTCAGCGGCCCGTTTTGTATAGGCCTGGCCAAGGAAGCACCCTGTGCGTTCGCGGTAGAGGCCGAAATTCTTCGAACAGGAATAGGAGACCATCGAGTCTTCGGCGATCTTGAGGAAGAGGCGCGCGCCCTCCATGTCGCTCTCAAGGCCGCCCGCAAAGCCGTGATAGGCAATATCGAGCATGGGAATGACGCCGCGCTCGACGGTCAGCATGGCCAGATCGATCCATTGCTGAACGCTGAGGTCGATGCCGGTCGGATTGTGGCAAGGCCCCTGAATGATGATGCCATCACCGCGCCGTGTGCTTGCCAGGCTGGCCATCAGGCTTTCGAAATCAACGCGTCCCGTTTCGGAATCCGCATAGTCATATTCGGCCACATCGAGGCCTGTATTCTTCACGAGGTTTGAATGGTTCGGCCAGGTCGGGCGGCTGAGCCAGACGGTTTTCACGCCAAGCCGTTTCATCAGGCCAACGCCAAGATAGAGCGCGCCGCAGCCGCCAGGCGTTGTCATGGAAACCAAACGCCCCTTCTCGATCAGGTGGGAACTGTCGCCGAACACGAAGCGTTCGATGGCGGCGCAGAAATCCGGGTTGCCGCGCGGGCCTTCGTACACTTTGGTCGTCTGCTGCTTCAGGATAATCGCTTCAGCCTTCGCCACCGCGTACATGACGGGCGTGTGCCCCATATCGTCCTTGTAGACGCCGACACCGAGATCGAACTTCACCGCGCGCTTGTCTTCGCGATAGGCGGTCATCAGGCCAAGCAGCGCATCCGGCGGGAGCGCGTTGAGGGATTCAAATGCGGGGTTCATGGCGTGTCCTAAGGGATGGATAGTTTCAAACGTAACCAATAGAGCCTGACACCCACGCAGGCAACATGGCGCGGCCGTATCGCGTGGGCACTCTTGCACATTGTGCTGATGTGCCCGATGCAATGGCCCAACCGAAAACGCTTATCAATGGGAGTTCGACCATGCCTGCCTATGTCATCCTGATCAGAGAACGCATGCGCGATGAAGACGCCATGGCCCGCTATGCCGAAGCCGCCAAGGGTGTGCGCGGCGATCACAAGATCACGCCGCTGGCCTTCTATGGCGCACATGAGGTGCGTGAAGGCGCCGATGCCGACGGCGTGGTGATTCTCAGCTTCCCGGACATGGCCGCCGCCAAGGCCTGGTATGACAGCCCGGAATACACCGCCGCGCGGGAACACCGCTATCAGGCGGCGGACTACCGTGTGATTTTCGTCGAAGGCGTGTAGCGCCTTTAGTCGACGAGCGTCGCTTCCGTCTTTGATTTCACTTCGTCCATCGTGACGCCCGGTGCCAATTCGATCACTTTCAGACCGCCGGGCACGACGTCCATAACACAGAGATCGGTAATGATCCGGTCAACGACATTCTTGCCGGTGAGCGGCAGGGTGCACGTCTTCAGCACCTTGGTTTCCCCCGCCTTGTTGGCATGATCCATCACGACGACGATGCGCTGCACGCCGGCCACCAGGTCCATGGCACCGCCCATGCCCTTGACCAGCTTGCCGGGGATCATCCAGTTGGCGAGGTCGCCATTCTCGGCCACTTCCATCGCGCCGAGGATGGCGAGGTTGATGTGACCACCGCGGATCATCGCGAAGCTCATGGCACTGTCGAAGAAGCTGGAGCGCGGCAGCGTGGTGATCGTCTGCTTGCCGGCATTGATGAGGTCGGCGTCTTCCTCGCCCTCCCAGGGGAACGGGCCCATGCCGAGCATGCCGTTTTCCGATTGCAGCGTGACGTCGACGCCGTCCGGGATGTGGTTGGCCACCATGGTCGGGATGCCGATGCCGAGGTTCACATAGTAACCGTCGTGGAGTTCTTTCGCGGCGCGGGCCGCCATTTCATCACGTGTCCAGGGCATCAGAAGCTCTCCCGCTTGCGCACGGTGCGCTGTTCAATCCGCTTTTCGAAGCTGCCCTTGAAGATGCGCTGCACGAAGACACCGGGCACGTGGATCGTGTCCGGGTCGAGATCGCCCGTGGGGACGATCTCCTCGACTTCGGCGATCGTCACCTTGCCCGCCATGGCCATGGGAGGATTGAAGTTGCGCGCGGTCTTGTTGAAGATCAGGTTGCCTTGCGTGTCGGCCTTTTCGGCCTTCACGAGCGAGACATCCGCCACGAGGCCGGTTTCGAGGATATAGGTCTCGCCGCCAAACTCGCGGTGTTCCTTGCCCTCGGCGACCAGCGTGCCGACGCCCGTCTTTGTGTAGAAGCCGGGAATGCCTGCGCCCCCTGCGCGGCAGCGTTCGGCCAGCGTGCCTTGCGGGTTGAATTCAAGCTCGAGTTCGCCGGAGAGATACTGGCGCTCGAACTCCTTGTTCTCGCCGACATAGGACGAAATCATCTTCCTGATCTGGCGCGTTTCGAGCAGCAGGCCGAGGCCGAAGCCATCAACGCCGGCATTGTTCGAAATCGCGGTAATGTCCTTGGCGCCACTGTCGCGCAGGGCCGCGATCAGGTTTTCCGGAATGCCGCACAGGCCAAAGCCGCCGCACATCACTATCATGCCGTCAAACGTGAGGCCCGCAAGGGCTTCACTTGCGTTCTTGTAGACCTTGCTTGCCATCAGGCCGGTATCACTTTCTGCTCGATTGCGCCGAAAATTGAATGGCCTTCGCCATCCAGCATTTCGATGCGTACCACATCGCCCGGCGACATGAAGGGGGTCAGATCGGATTTTTTCAACAATTGTTGAATCATGCGGATTTCCGCGATGCAGGAATAGCCGCGCCCGCCCTCGCTGACCGGCTTGCCTGCGCCACCATCGGCATCCTTGTTGGACACGGTGCCCGAGCCGATGATCGTTCCGGCGCTGAGCGGGCGGGTTTTCGCCGCATGGGAAACAAGGCGCGCGAGGCTGAACGTGGCGTCCTGCCCGGCTTCGGCGCGGCCGAAGGGCTCGCCATTATAGTCGACACGCAGCGGCAGGTGGACGAGGCTGTCCTTCCAGGCATCGCCCAGTTCATCAGGGGTGACGGCAACGGGACTGAAGGCACTCGGCGGCTTCGACTGGAAGAAGCCGAAACCTTTGGCGAGTTCCCCGGGGATCAGCCCGCGCAGGGAGACATCATTGCAGAGGAGGATGAGCTTGATGTGGCCGGCCGCGTCTTTCTCCGACACGCCTGCAGGCACGTCGTCTGTGATGACGGCAATCTCGCCTTCCATGTCACAGCCCCAGCTCTGGTCGGCGAGCGGGATATCGTCGCGCGGGCCGAGGAAGGCGTCCGAGCCTCCCTGGTACATCAGCGGATCATCGTAGAAGCTTTCCGGCACCTCTGCGCCGCGGGCAGCGCGGACGAGCTCGACATGGTTTATATAGGCCGAGCCATCAGCCCATTGATAGGCACGCGGCAGCGGGCTTTCGCAATCATGCTCGTGGAAACGGAATGTAGGGACAGAGCCGATCTCGACCTGCTCGGCCAGTTCGGCGAGCTTCGGCGCATAGACGGCCCAGTTATCGAGCGCAGCCTGCAGCGTAGGCACAATGCGCGCCGCATCGGTGCATTTCGTGAGGTCTTTCGAGACGACGACGAGGCGGCCATCACGGGCACCGTTCTTGAGGGTGGCGAGTTTCATGTGGGGTTCCTTTAAAACAGTCATCCCGGCCAAGTCGCGCAGCGACGCCGAGCCGGGACCTTGAGCGCATCACGCACGAACTTCAAGCAGGATCCCGGATCGCTTCGCGTCCGGGATGACAGGCGCTCTAGTGGCTTTCCGTCTCGATCTTCTCGTGCAGCCAGGCGGCGTGACGCGGGGCTTTCTTCGTGCGGCTCCACTCTTCCAGCATCTCGGGCGCGACGCGCTTGAGCTCGGCCATCTGTTCCGGCGTGCCGGTATTGCAGGCAAGTTCGAGGCGGTGGCCGTTGGGATCGAAGAAATAGATCGAGCGGAAGATGCCGTGATTGGTTGGCCCGATCACGTCGAGCCCATGTTCCTCGGCGCGCGCTTTGGCGGCATGGAGGTCGTCCATCGTGGCAACCTTGAAGGCGATATGCTGGACCCATTGGGGCGTGTTCTCGTCGCGGCCCATGTCGGGCTGCTCGGGCAGTTCGAAGAAGGCGAGCACGTTGCCATTTCCGGCATCGAGGAAGATGTGCATGTAGGGGTCATAGGCGCCGGTCGAGGGCACATGATCTTCCGCGATGGCGAGCTGGAAATCCATGCCGAGCACATCCCGGTAGAATTCGACCGTTTCCCGGGCGTCCTTGCAGCGGTAGGCGACGTGGTGGACGCCCTGGAGGTTTGGCGCGTCCATCAGACCTTCTCCTCGACTTTCAGCACGCCGCGCTGGACCTGGTCGCGCTCCATGCTTTCGAAGAGGGCCTTGAAATTGCCCTCGCCGAAGCCTTCCTTGTAGTCACCCTTGCGCTGGATGAATTCGAAGAAGACCGGGCCGACCTGTGCCTGCGCGAAGATCTGCAGGAGGAGGCGGGGATCGCCGCCTTCGGTCGTGCCGTCGAGCAGGATGCCGCGCATCTTCAGCTCTTCGACTGGCTCGCCATGGCCCGGCAGGCGTTCGTCGAGCATGTCGTAATAGGCGGCCGGCGGCGCGGTCATGAAGGGCACGCCGAGGGCTTTGAGGCGGTCCCAGCAGGCGATGAGATCGTCACAGATGAGGGCGATGTGCTGGATGCCCTCACCGTTGAACTCGCGCAGGAATTCCTCGATCTGGCCCTTGCCGCCTTCACCCTCTTCATTAAGCGGAATACGGATCTTGCCGTCCGGCGCAGTCAGCGCCTTGGAGGTGAGACCGGTATATTCGCCCTTGATGTCGAAATAGCGGATTTCGCGGAAGTTGAAGAGCTTCTCGTAGAAGTCCGCCCAATACTTCATCCGCCCGCCATAGACATTGTGGGTCAGGTGGTCGATCAGCTTGAAGCCTGCGCCGACGGGATTGCGGTCAACGCCCGGCAGGTAGTCGAAGTCGATGTCGTAGATCGACAGTTCGTTCTGGCCCGTGTCATAGCGGTCGATGAGATAGATGATCGAATTGCCGATGCCGCGAATGCCGGGAATGTGAAGCTCCATCGGGCCGGTACGCACTTCGACCGGCTCGCCGCCCTGTTTCAGCAGATGGTCATAGGCCTTGCGGGCATCGCGCACGCGGAAACCCATACCGCAGGCCGAGGGGCCGTGCTCGCGGCTGAAATACCAGGCCGGGGATTTCGGCTCGTAATTGGTGATCAGGTTGATGCCGCCCTGCCGCCAGAGCTCGACATCCTTGGAGCGATGGCGCGCGACCCTGGTGAAGCCGATGGTCTCGAACACCTTTTCAAGGTGGCCTTTTTCGGGCGCCGAGAACTCGATGAACTCGAAACCGTCGAGCCCGGCGGGGTTGTCAAACAGGTCGGCCATGGTTCATTTCCTTTGCGATAGACTGATATAGTTTCATTTGTAACTAATATTGCCGTCAAAATCAAGCCCGGAACCGGACCCGATTAATGCCAGAACACCCTTCCAAAACGACACTGCGCCTGCGTGAGTTCCTGCCCTATCGCCTGTCGGTGCTGTCCAACACAGTGTCGGGCAAGATTGCGGACCTGTATGATCGCGAGTTCGGCCTGTCAGTGTGGCAGTGGCGGGTGATGGCCGTGCTGGGCGAGAATGCCGGGATCACGGCCACGGAGATCGGCCAGGTCACGGCGATGGACAAGGTGGCCGTCAGCCGGGCCGTTTCCGGCCTGATCGACAGCGGGCATGTATCGCGCAAGGCATCTCCCGCTGATGGCCGGCGATCCATCCTCTCGCTCACTGCCAAGGGCAAGGACGTTTACGACAAGATCGTGCCGATTGCCCTTGAAGCCGAGCGCGAACTGATCGCAACGCTCAGCCCGGCCGAGCAGGAACAGCTCGCGCGCCTGATGGAAAAGCTGGCACGCACGTCAGAGCCAGACCGCCCGCTCTGGTAGGCCTCAGCTGAGAGGCCAGAATATCGGGATCACGAACATGGACACAGCGAACATTAATATGTTCAGCGGCAGGCCGACCCGGAGAAAATCGGCAAACCTGTAACCGCCTGCCGTATAGACCAGCGTATTGGTCTGGTAGCCGATGGGTGTCGCAAAGCTGGCACTGGCGGCAAACATGACGGCGACCACGAACGGGCGCGGATCAATCCCCAGATGCGTTCCGAAGCCGATGGCGATCGGCGTCAGCAGCACTGCGGCGGCATTATTGCTGATCACCTCGGTCAGCATGGACGTGACCAGGTATATCCCGGCCATCAGGGCGAGCGGCCCGAGCTGGCCCATCGGCCCGGCCACGCCGTCGATCAGGAGCTGGACAGCGCCGGTCTTTTCCATCGCCTGACCCAGGGCCAGCATGCCGAAGATCAGCATCAGAATATCCCAGCGAATGGCCTGATAGGCCTCCTGATGATCGAGGCAGCCCAGCGCCACAACCGCCGTTGCGCCGATGATGGCCAGCGCCGCAATCGGCAGCACTTCCACCGCCGCAAGACCCATGACGAGCAGCAGGGCCGCAACCGCGATCCAGGCCTTGTCCCGCCGCACGGCCCGGTCGCTCGTCGCAGTGAGATTGTTCAGTGCGCCATCCTCGAACATTTGCCGCATGCCTGCGGCCGGGCCTTCGACCAGGACGGTGTCGCCGACATCCAGCCGCATCTCGTCCAGCCGCCCAGCCATGTTCTCACCCCGCCGGTGCACGGCGATCACGTAGACACCATAGAGGCGGGCGAGGCCGAGGCCGAGAAGGCGCCGCCCGATCAGGCGCGATTGTGGACCGATCACACCTTCTGCAATAATGACTTCGCTGGTCTGGACCGGCTCGAAGGCCGCCCTTTCGTCTGCCGCCGCGCCCACGGCGACATGGCCCAGTTCCTTCAGGCTGAGCATTTCAGAAACGGGTGAGCGCAGGACGATCCGGTCGCCGCCCCGGAGAATCAGCTTGCCAAGAGACGCCTTCAAAGACACGCCTTCACGGAGCACGTCGATGACCGAAAATCCGCGCTGGGCTGAAAAACCCGTCTCCGAAAGCGGCCGTCCGATCAGAATCGAGTCGATCGGAATCAGGATTTGCGCGATGAAGCGGCGCTCTTTCTGGTCGGGCAGCATGCCGGCCAGCGTGTCGCGATTGGGCAGCAGCCACCACCCGAACACGACGAAATACATCATGCCCGCCAGCGCCAGGATCGAACCTGCGGCCGTGATCTCGAACATGCCGAACGGCGCAAGGCCCCCGTTCTGGGCAACGCCATCGACCAGAAGGTTGGTGGATGTACCGATCAGCGTTGTCGTCCCGCCAAAGATCGACGCGAAGGAAAGGGGAATCAGCAGCTTCGATGGCGAGATATCCAGCGACTTGGCGAGCCTGATCGCAACAGGGATCAATACGACAACAACCGGCGTGTTGTTGATGAAGGCCGACAGGAAGATGACTGCGAACATCATGACCAGGATGGCCAGGATGGGCGGCCAGCCCCTCGTGGCCTGCGTCACCCACCGCCCGGCCTGATCAATCACGCCTGTCCGGTCCAGTGCGGCTGACAGGACAAACATGGCGGCGATCGTAAGCGGGGCGGCGTTGGAGAAGACGCCCAGCGTTTCCTTGACGCTCATGATGCCCGTCAGCATCAGCGTTCCCATCGCCAGGAGGGCAATCACGTCTGCCGGCAGGGACTCCCGGACAAAGCCGAAAAATACGAGCGCCACCAGAAACAGGACCACGCCGATCTGCACCGGCGAAGATGTCAGCAACTCAACCATGCGCACGCGCTCCAGAATATCTTGCGATTAGACCTGAAGTGCGTTCACACGCAACGGGTCTCTTGCTGCCGGGGCACAAGCGATAATGCAGATTTTCTAATGCAAAAGGCTTGGACTAGCTGACCCGCCGGCGCCGGGCATAGAGCGACCGTGCGACCGGGCCGTCTTCCTCGACCGTGAAGCCTTCGTACAGACGCGCGATGAATGCCGACAGCTGGTCGCGCACTTCGTAGGGCGCTTCCATTGGCAGGAAGTGCGAGGTACCACGCACTTGCTTCATCATCAGGTTCGGATGCATCTGGATCAGTTGGGCCCGCACCTTGCCACTGATGACGGATGCCGTATTCGGACGCAGGATCGTGATCGGGATACGGTTCTTCCTGACCTTGCGCATGGCGCCCCAGGGCCGGTTACGCTGGGCAGCGAAGGTCGCGGCTTCCCAGGTCGGTTCACACAGGAGACGCCAGGTCTGCTCGGCGCTGTCTTGTGATTGCTGGTCGACCCGGTCGATGCCGTCGAGCAGATAGTCGGCAAGGAAGGGTTCGCGCCAGGTGCTGAAGGCGCCCCGCCCGGTATAGGAATCAAGCGCATCCCGGAATGACTTGAAGACAGGTTTGCGCTTGCGGGCCTGCTTGGCCATGCCATTGCGCGCAATCAGCATCGAGACCGGCGGGAAGACGTGGTTCCAGAAATAGACTTTGCGCGGCAGGATCACCGGATCGACAAGGACGAGCCCCTTGACCAGGTCAGGCCGCTTGCCAGCCACCAGGAGGGCTACGCACCCCCCCATGGAATGCCCACCAAGCACGACGCCTTGCGGCGCTTCCTTTTCCAGCCACTCTATGACGTCATCGCGATAGCGCTTCCAGGATGCCAGGCTACGCGGCTTTGCCGGCAGCGTGGAACGGCCATGCCCGCGCATGTCGAGCGCAGCGACACGGGCCCGCAACCCAAGGGGCGCCAGCAGGGACTGATAGGTCATCGCATTGAAACCGGTCGCATGCAGCCACAGGGCGGCATACGGCTTGATAGGATCGCCGAATTCGATCCCGGCAATCTCGCCGCCGGACTTCAATTCACGCTTGATTCTTCGCATCAGGTTCGGTTCCCGAACACGCGGCGCAGGATCTCGCTGGTACGCGCCACCGGGTTCTCGCGTATCTTCTTTTCTTCTTCGGCGACGTAAAGAAAGATGCCATCGAGGCCAAGACCGACGGCATGGTTTGTCAGGTCAGCCTGCAGATTGCTGGTCACACCGCCGAGCCCGTACTGGCTGGCTGCCTGCTCAAGCGAGGTGAACGCGCCCGACTGCGCCAGTGACTGGCGCACATAGGGCGTGAAGGACGCGCGCAACTGAGTCTGCGTGCGGGCGCGCAGGAAATCGGTCGCTGCCGTGTCGCCGCCATTCAGAATCTGGAGCGCGTCCTCGATCGTGATTGACCGCACGGCGCCAAGGATAAGGCTCCTGGCTTCAGGCACGGCTGCTTCCGCCGCACGGTTCATACGCAGTTCAAGATCATCGAGCGGTGCGCTTGCGCCGACACGTGCCAGGTTTGACTGGATATCGCGATAGGTTTTCGGAAGCGGAATGCGGATGCGCGGATCGCCGAAATAGCCGTTGGTCTTGCCAAGCCGGGCCGCGACAATGTTCGTGCCGACAGTCAGTGCTTCGCGAAGGCCGGCATCAATCTCAGCCTGGGACAAGGCGCCCTGACCAGCCGTGGAACCGGCGACGCCACCAAGGATCGTGCCCAGATCGCCTGGAATGGCAGTCGTTTCGCACCCCATCGGCACGACCGCCAGCGCCAGTGCGCCGAACATCAGTTTCCTCATTAGCCTCTCCTCCACTACCTGCCCCTGACCCTGCCGCGACCCTACAGGACGCCCCCTGCGAATAGAAGGGACAAGAACATGGCTGCAGCATGAAAGCCGTACCTTACCATCATGTCATCACAAACCATTTGACCACATCTGTAGTCTTGTATTACGACTACGGTTGTAGTCCATTCTGAGGAGACAGTCGGGATGAAAATATCAGCCGCAGAACTCGAAGTGCTCAGCATACTGTGGGAGCAGCCCGGTATTGCCGCCACTGATGTGCACACCGCGCTGGCCAACGACAAGGACTGGACCAGCCGAACGGTCAAAACCCTTCTGGCCCGCCTCGTCGAAAAAGGTGCGGCCATGACGCAGGAGGATGGCCGGCGCTATCTCTACTTCCCCGCGATCGACGAAGAAGCCTACAAGGCAAAGGCTGCGGGACAGTTTATCGACCGTGTTTTTTCGGGCCGGGCAGCGCCGCTTGTGGCATATTTGGCCGACAGCCGCGGATTGACACCTCAAGACATCGAAGAGCTTGAAAAACTTCTAGGGGACCTCAAGAAATGATTACCGATTATCTCACGCTCGACCCGAAATCGGTTTTCGAAACCGTTCTTGCGGTCTCCGCCCTGATCGTTCTGGTTCTGCTGGCCCGCAAGGCGGTGGCACGCGAGTTCGGCCCCGGCATCGCCTATGCGCTCTGGCTGATTCCGTTGGCGCGGCTGGTCCTTCCGCCGCTGCCAAACGGCATGTCATGGATCAGCCTGCTTGGCCTCGCTCCCAGCGTTTCCCTGACCAAAGTGGCAGGTGAGCCGCCGGCAGCAGTCACCGAAATGCCCCTGTTCATGGAAGCCCCCGTCGGGACCCTGGCACCCGAGACCGAAGCCGTACGCGCCGTGTTTGGCGCAGCGCAGGCGTCTGTCGACGCACCGGCCGAATTCCTGGCCAGCGCCAACATGAGCGCAGCCATGCTGACGATCCTGCTCGGCGTCTGGCTTGCCGGCGCGCTGATTGTTGTCGGACGCAACACGGCGGCCCAGCACAGCTTCATGGCCGTCATCCGCCGCGAGTGGCGCGCTCCGTCCATGCGCCTTCAGGGTATTGCTGACCAGGTTGCCCGGCAGGTGGGCCTGAAGCGCACACCGCAGATCGCCACGAGCCTGGTTTCGAACGGACCGCTGGTAACCGGCCTCTTCCGCCCGATCGTGCTGCTGCCGGCCTGGTTCGAAGCCGACTATGACGATGCCCAACAGCGCGCTGCGCTTGCCCACGAGCTGACGCATGTCAAACGCGGGGATCTGTGGGCGCTGCAACTGGCCGAATTATTTGTCGCGTGTCTCTGGTTCAACCCGCTGGCCTATATTGCCCGCGAGGCCTTCCGAACCGACCAGGAAGCCGCATGCGACAGCGACGTGTTACGCTGCGGCGCAGCCAGCCCGCACGCCTATGGCGCCACCCTGCTGAAAGCCGTGCGTATCTCGGTTCCCGAGCGCCTGCCGCTTGCGGCGAGCCTTCCGCTGACCCACTCCCTCAAGGAACGCATGAAGCTGATGACCTATCCGGCCCCGTCCAAACGCCGCCGTCTGGCCGGACTCGGACTGTCAGCCTTACTTGGCTCGGCCGCCCTGGTTGCGACGGCATCCGTCTCGGCCAGCGCCGGCGAGCCGGAAAAGGGCCTGACGTCGAATATCACGATCGACAATTCCACATTGTTCATTGATGGCGACAAGGTGGAAGACCGCCAGTTCGTGCTTCTGGGCGAGCCCTTCCGTCCGGTCGCCCCTGAAACCGATCTCAAGATTCGAAAACTCTCCAAACTGATCGAGGCGGAAACGCACAAGCTGCGCGTCCCTCCACCGGTGCCACCTGTGCCGGAGATGCCTCCCGTACCGCCCATGCCTGCCGTGCCACCTGTGCCGGCCGACATGGAGCTGAGCGGCGGCGAATCTGGCGAGAGGCACGTCTTCGTCTTCGGGGATAATGAAGAGGAAGCCGAAAAATTCGCCGCCGAGTGGGAAGCATGGGCCGAGGCGTTCGAGGCATCGACCGACGAATGGCAAGACACTGTCGATGCGCAAATGGCCCATTGGGAAGTCAAATACAGCGCAGAAACCGAAGCCGCGAACCGGGAGATCGAAGCGCGGATCGACGCCCTGACGAATGAAATCGATGTGCAGGTCGATGCGGCTTATGGCGACGGGATGGAAAGCCATTTCGAAGACGTGTCACAGTCGATCGAAACTCTCGCATTGTCTTGCCGCGACGCCGAACTGGCGCCGGGTGAGACCCGCATCCTGAGCAGCGAAACCTCGAATGGGCAGACCCTGCGTGTCGCCTGCGTTGAAGGCGACGAATCCCGCCTGCACGCCCCTGAAACGCTCGCCACGATCAAGCAAAGCGACCTTCTCTGTGACAAGGAAAAGCAGGCTTTCACCAGCAAACTGGCGTCCAGGCACAAGATCGAGATCAGCAAGCACTAGGCACGAGCCCTTCCCCTTCGGCTCGACCTCACGGCCCTGGCGAGCCACCTCGCCGGGGCCGAATACTGTGTGCCAGCCATTACACCCTTTGCGCCGGGACGGGAGGCCTCTAGTGTGCGTGGCTCTCGTACAGGTCTGGATGGACACGCCAAATGACTCCCAAAATTGCCCTCGCAAGCCTCGGTCTTGCCGCCCTCGCAGCCTGCGCCTCGATGGAGCCAGAGCCCTGCACCGCTGAATGGGTCGACTACAAGACCGAGAAGGTCCTGAACAAGTTTGCCAAAAGCAATCGCGGCATGATCGACGACCTGCGCCGCCTTCAGGGCAAGGATGGCGAGATTGATCCTTTCGTCGCCATACAGTTGGCGTCAAAAACCAAGCAGATCCGGAAATTTGCCGACACGTTCCAGACGATCGTCGTACCGGAGCTTGAATCAGCCCTTGATCGGTGCGGCGATGCCGAACTGGTGCCGGCATTCACCGAATTCCTGCGCGACGAGGGCGTTGGCGAGGAAACGCTGCAATGGGTGGCCCCGCTGATCGGCCTGATGCAGGACATGCGTGACGCCGACACGACGGCACCCCGCCACCTCTAGGCCGCGCAAGGTAGCTGACAGATGAAGACGCTCATTGTTGTTCCGGCCCGGTATGGATCGACCCGGTTTCCCGGCAAGCCGCTGAAGCTGATTGCCGGCAGGTCCATGGTCAGCCGTGTCGCGAACATGGCCCAGAAAGCCGCCGGGGCGCTGGCCGACGCAGCATGCGTTGTGGCGACAGACGATTCGCGAATTGAAGCCCATTGCCGCGAGCGGGGTGTTCCGGTTGTGATGACCGACCCCGCCCTGCCCTCCGGCAGCGACCGGGCGCTTGCAGCGGCTGAAGCCCTTGGGGCCGAGCCGGAGATTATCGTCAACCTGCAGGGCGACTCACCGTTCACGCCGCCCGCCCATATCATCGCGGTGGCTGAAGCGGCTGCGTCATCAAGCGCGGACGCTGCCACGCCCTACGTGCGGCTCAGCTGGGAAGCGCTCGACGCGCTGCGGGAGCACAAGCGGCACACGCCATTCTCCGGCACCACGCTGACGCATGATGTGAACGGCCGGGCGCTGTGGTTTTCGAAGATCATCCTGCCTGCCATGCGCAAGGAACCTGCCCTGCGCTCTGCCAGCCCATTGTCGCCCGTATGCCGCCATATCGGACTATATGCGTTCAAGCGCGAGGCCTTGCACCGCTATGTCAGCCTGCCGGAAGGTTACTACGAACAGCTTGAAGGGCTTGAGCAGCTGCGCCTGCTCGAGAACGGCATGTCGATCCAGTGTGTGGAGGTCGAGCCTGACCGGATTGCCGTTCCGGGCATAGATACGCCGGAGGACGTCGCCCTCGCCGAGCGACTGATTGCCGAATACGGCGACCCGGCGGAGGACTGAGTTCTGGCCCGTCTGATCATTATACGGCATGGCAACACGTTCGATGCGGGCGATACGCCAACCCGCGTCGGCGCCCGCACCGACCTCCCCCTGTCGACGTCCGGACACCAACAGGCGCAGGCATTGGCCACGCACTTTCGCGACACGCGGTTTACCGCTGCCTTCTGTTCGCCCCTGCAACGTACCCGGCAGACGGCGCGCGCCATCCTGGACCAGCAGGCCAGCGCGCCAGCCTTGCTGATCCTGCCGTTTCTGACCGAGATTGATTACGGGCCGGATGAGAACCAGACCGAGGAGGCAGTCATCGCGCGTATCGGCGCCGACGCCATTGCGGCATGGGACACGCACGCAGCGCCTCCGCCGGGATGGCATGTCGATCCGGACGCGCTGCGATCTGCCTGGACCAGCCTGCTGACGCGTGCGGCGAGCCTGACGCCAGAGGCAAACGTGCTGGTTGTGACCAGCAATGGCATTGCACGCTTCCTGCCGGATGTCGTTGGGCAAAAACCGGCTGACCTGGACCGCAAGCTCAAGACCGGCGCGTGGGGGACGGTTGAGATTTCAGGCACTGAGACGTGCATTCTCGATTGGAATGTGCGGCCCTGAAAGCCTAGGCGACTTCGCGGGAATCGCCTGCGGCGACAAGGTCGCTGGCACCGGAAATCGGCAGCAGGATCGACACGGTCGTCCCCTCACCCTCGATCGAGGACAAGTTGAGTTGCCCGCCATGCATTTCGGCAAATGACTTGGTCAGCGCCAGGCCGAGACCGGTGCCTTCATAGTTGCGGTCGCGCGATCCGGAGACCTGCTCGAACGGTTTGGCGAGGCGCGGCAGATCCTCGATCGGAATGCCGATACCGGTGTCTGTGACACCGATATAGATATCCGTGCCGCGCTGCTCGACCGTGGCCGTGATCTTGCCGCCTGCGTCTGTGAACTTGATCGCATTCGACAGAAGGTTGAGCACCATCTGACGAATGGCTCGATGGTCAGCGTCCAGGTCCGGCAAGCCCGGCTGGGCATCGAGCACGATCTCTATTCCCTTGTCCTCGGCTTTGCGCCTTATCATCCGGACCGCCGCATCGACCGGATCGACCGGGTCAATCGGCTGCGGGTTGATGGTCATCTTGCCAGCCTCGATCTTCGCCATGTCGAGAATGTCATTGATCATGTCGAGCAGGTGCTGGCCGGACGTCAGGATGTCGTGGGCATAGCCCTTGTAGCGGGCATCCCCGAGGGGTCCGTAGAGCTCATGCGCCAGGATTTCCGAGAAGCCGTTGATCGCGTTGAGCGGCGTGCGCAGCTCGTGGCTCATATTGGCGAGGAAAGCAGACTTGGTGTGAGCAGCGTGTTCCGCCTTTGACTTTTCTTCCGAATAGCGGCGCGCCAGTTCGCCGGCCCGGCCTTCGGACCGTTCCAGATCCAGAACGGCCTTGCGCATGTTCTGCTTCTGGCGGCGAAGCGCCTCTTCATTCTGGACGTTCTCTGTCACGTCGATGCCGACCGTGATCAGGCCGCCGTCAGGGGTCGGGCGTTCGACCACCTTGAGCCAGCGATTGGACTGCAACTCGATTAGGGTCGTGCGCGGGTCTTCCGTCGATTGCTTTTCGCTGCGCACCGCGACGGCCCGCGCGATGATAACCGTATCGTGGGCAATGCCCGGGCGCAGCATGTCCTGTAGCCCGAAATCAAGCGCAAATGCGCGGTTCCAGTAGAGGAGGCGCTTGCGGTGGTCCCACAGCGCGAAAGGGCCGACAAAGCCTTCAATGGCCGCCCGAAGCCGGCGCTCTGCCGCCTTGACGCGATCTTCCGACTGCTTGCGCTCGGTAATATCGAGCACGATACCGCCGAAGAGCGTGGGCTGGCCATTCGGATCATTGGAAAGGCTGCCGCGCATTTCGATCCAGCGCGGCGGCTGGGAAACCGTCAGGAAACTCGTCTGGATCCAGCCGATATCGCGGGCCTTTTCCAGGGTCTCGATCATGCGCGCCTTATGCTCGGGATGAACGTGCAGGAGCATTTCCTGCGCATCGATCAGGCCTGCATGGTCAGTTCCGAGCAGTTCCGAAGCGCCTTCGCTGAGATAGACCGCCGAGGCGCCCGGTGCCCATTCCCAATAGCCTGCCCGCGCGCCGCGCATCACAAGGCCCATGATCCTGTCGGCTTCATCATCGCGGGTTTCCTCAATGATGGTGGCTGTCTCCTCGCGCGACAGGCGGTTCATCAATCCGACGATCGCCAGCACGGGTGCCGCCAGCAACAGGGCAAAGATAAGCAGGTGTATGAGGTCGTCGATCGTGAACAGCGGATGCAGGGCAGATTCACACAGAACGGCCTCGCTGCCGTTCAGCGGTGTGCAGGCAGTTGCGGTCCGTTGGAAGCCGTCCGTCATGCTCAGGCTGGGCCGCCCCAGTTCGGCGCCCTCGCTCAAGACAAGCGACATGCTTCGCCCGGACTCCCTGGCAGGCAGCCAGGTGCCCGACGGCGCAATCGCCATTATCGGCGGACCCGTCGCCGGTTTCGAGACGATCACGATGTCGCCCTGACTGGAAATGCCGAAGCGATGATTGTTTGCAAGCAGGCGCGTGGCCGCCCGGGTGGCCTCATTAAGACGGCTTCCCGCTGGCGACTGATCGGCGTCACCTACCGTCAGGACAGCATCAATTCCCGGGATTTCACCTGCAACGGCGGAGCGGGATGCGCCGGTTTCCGCAACGAGGCGAATGATGGCATCGGCCATTTCGACACGACCCTCAATCCGCGCTGCGATGGCTCGCGTGTCAGCTTCGATGGCTGCGAGGGTCGCAATGTCGGCGCTCTGGCGCTCTTCCCAGCCCTTGAGGCCAAGCGCGCCGGCCATCAGCAGGATGATGCCAAGAATTGTCCATTTCAGTCGTGCCGCCGCGGTTGCAGACGCCCGGTCTGCAGTGGTCAGTCCTTCAGCATTGACCCGTTGACCTGCCAAGGGGGCTCCACTCTCTGCGCATTCGGCACATGTACCCGATTATGGTTCTCAGGCGGAATCCTTGCACAAATGTTAACGATCATGACGAAACCGTTAACTACGTACCGGCGATTACCCCAGTGCGCGGCCGACAATGTCGGCCGAGTTGGGGGAAAGCTTCGCATCCTGTAGTCGCTGCAGGGTCGCCTTGGCCGCGGCGCCCGCCCTGGGTTCCAGCATCCGCCATTGCTCGAACGCAGCCAGAAGCCGGGCCGCGAGGGCCGGATTGGCCGCGTCGGCCTTGAGGATGATGTCTTCGACGGCGCGGTAGCCGGATCCGTCAGGGGCGTGGAAGGCAGCAAGATTGGCGGTCGAAAAGACGCCAACGACGGCGCGAACGCGGTTCGGGTTCTTCAGGTCGAAATCCGGGCGAGACGCCAGTTCTGCAACGGTTGCTGCAGTTCCCTGCCCCGCCTGAACAGCAAACCACTTGTCCATCACGATGGGATTATGCTTCCAGCTCTGCTCGAAGTCAGCGAGCGCTTCGTCACGTTCGGCTGACGGGCCTTTCATGGTCAGCGCGCGCATCGCGGCGAGGCGCTCGGTCATGTTGGTGGCGTTCCTGTAGAGCGAGAGCAGTGTTTGCGGGGCATCTGCATCGTCCGATGCGCCCAAGAGGTGGATGTAGGCGCCGCGCAGGGCCCGCACCCCGGCCTGTTCGGCGGAGGGGCGATACGGGGTGGGTGAAGGGGCGGCGAGCGTGGTGGCAATGGTGGGCGCAAGGGTGGCGGCGAGGGCGGCCTGGAGGCGCTTGCGGCCCGAATGGAGCGCAACGGGGTCTGCCGGCGTCCGCTCGAGGAAGAGCTCACCGACTTCCGGCAGACGGGTCAGCAATGCGGCAAAAGCCGGATCGCCCGATGCATTGCGGATGGCTTCGGCCACGGCGGCGACAAGATCGCTGTCAGGCTTGGCCTGGCTGCCCTCGGACAGTTTCAGGATCTCCTCGGTGACGAGGGTCTGGACACCTTCCCACTGGTTGAAGGGATCGGTTTCGGCAACAACTAGCGCCAGGCGCTGGTCGCGGGTGAGATCGCGCTCAACCCGGATCGGGGCGCTGAAATCGCGATTGACCGAGAGCAGCGGGCGGCCGCCATCGGCCTTGCGCGTGATTGTCGTCTCTGCGGTGTCGAGCACGGTCATCCATGCATCCGTTCCGCCCTTGCCATCGAGCAGGGCAAGTTCGAGCGGGATCGGGACAGGCTGCTTGGTGGGCTGGCCCGGCGTGGCAGGCGTGGCCTGGGCCAGCCTGATGGTGAGTTCCCCGGCAGCGTCGTTCCAGCTTTCCTCGACCGTGACCTGCGGCGTGCCGGCCTGCGCGTACCAAACCAGGAAGGGGCCGAAATCCTTGCCCGTCACCTCGGCGAAGCAGGCGTAGAAATCCTCGATCGTAACGGCCTGTCCGTCATGGCGGTCGAAATACAGGTCCATCCCCTTGCGATAGGCGTCCGGTCCGATCATGCGGCGGAGCATGCCGATCAGCTCGGCGCCCTTTTCATATACGGTGGCAGTATAGAGATTGTCGATTGCGCCATAATTGGCGGGGCGGACCGGGTGAGCCAGAGGCCCTGCGTCTTCGGCAAACTGGCGGGCGCGCAGGCGGATGACGTCCTTGATCCGCTGGACCGGGCGTGAACGCATGTCGGCAGAAAAATTCTGGTCGCGGAAGACGGTCAGGCCTTCCTTCAGGCAGAGCTGGAACCAGTCACGGCAGGTGATGCGGTTGCCGGTCCAGTTGTGGAAGTATTCATGGGCAACGATGCTCTCGATCGCTTCGAAATCGGCATCGGTAGCCGAATCCTCGTCGGCCAGGACATAGGCCGAGTTGAAGACGTTGAGGCCCTTGTTTTCCATGGCGCCGAAATTGAAGTCTCGCACGGCCACGATGTTGAACACGCCGAGATCGTATTCCCGGCCATAGGTTCCCTCGTCCCAGGTCATCGAGCGTTTCAGGCTGTCCATGGCCCAGGCAGCGCGGGGCGCGTCGCCCTTGTCGACATGGATTGCCAGGTCGATGCGCTTGCCGCTCATCGTCGTGAAGCTGTCGCGATAGACGTCATAGTCGCCTGCGCAGAGGGCAAAGAGGTAGGACGGTTTCTTGTGGGGATCATCCCAGGTCGCCATGTGGCGCCCATTGCCCGCATCGGTGACCTCGCCCGGTGTGCCGTTCGACAGCATGATCGGACAGGCGGCCTTGTCAGCCGTGATGGTGACGAAGTAACGGCTCATCACGTCAGGACGATCGGGATAATAGGTGATGCGGCGGAAGCCGACGGACTCGCATTGCGAACAGAAGCGGCCGCCGGACATGTAAAGCCCCGAAAGGGCGGTGTTCTTAGACGGCGCGATCTCGACCTGTGTCCTGAGTTCGAACGTGTCCGGCACGTCAGGCAAGGTCAGGTCATGGTCGGTCAAGGCATAGTCGGATGGCGTGAGCGCCCGGCCGTCGATTTCGATGGAGACCAGTTTCAGCGCCTCACCATCGAGGACGAGGGGCGCACTGCCTTTCCCCTTGCGCGACACCTTGAGCGTCGCCGTGACCCTGGTTGTGTCTGGATCAAGGTCAAACGCCAGGTCGACATGTTCGATGTCGAAGGGATAAGGCGTGTAGTCAGCAAGTTTGACGGCAACGGGGGTTTCAGTGCGCATGATGTCTCCGGGAAGCGGGAACGGGAAGATGTATCGATACGGGCTGGAACGGGCCGCGTCGAGGGTCTGGCCTATCCAGATCGGGATGGACGCGCGCCTTTCCAAGGGGCAGACGGAGGCATGCCTGCAGGTAATACAGGGAATGAGCGCCGCATGACGTGGATACTGTCCGGATTGAATACTGTTCTCGCCCGGCGCCTTGCCAGCGCCGCCGCCCTGCTGGTCGCCGCCGTAATTGCCGTCTTGTCGGTCCTGCCGGGCGAAGACCTGCCGGAGGTTCACCTCAGCGACAAGATCCAGCATGTGATCGCCTACGCGGCCCTTTCAGCATGCGTCTGCTTCTGGCTTGGCCGGCAGAGGCTGCTCGCCGGAATCCTGATGACGGTGAGCTATGGCGTGATACTCGAGATCGCTCAGGCGCTTGCCGGGACCGGGCGCACGCCGTCCCTGCTGGATGGCGGGGCAAACCTGTTGGGCGCCTGTCTTGGAGCGGGCCTGGCCATGATCGTGGCGGGGTTATCGCGCAGGCAGTGATCGGGGGCTATTCGGCCGCCGTCTCCAGGCTGACTTCATCCGTCTGGTAGACATGGCGCAGGATCAGGGCACATCGCTGCGCCAGTTGCGCGAATTCGGCTGGCAGTTCGTCCGGGCTTTCGCTGGCGGCATCCGCCAGTTTCCGGGCGATGCGCATCAGTTCGGGCGTGTGGACGATCATCCGGGCCTGATGCTCGATGCGGCGCGAGTCGCGATCATACTCGCTGCCCGTGACACGCCAGCCGCCCCAGTCGCCATCATCGGTGACCACAACGGGGAAAGTGCCGGGATTGGGATCCATGCCTGTCGTTGTATCGACGCGCCACTTGATAATCTTGCGGTCGATCCGCCAGCGTTCGAACAGGAAATCATCGTCCTCGTCCTCAGGGCGGTGATGCTTGTGCATCACCTGCTCGGAAACGAGTTCAAAGGCCTCGAACCGGCGGCCCAGACCACAGTCATAGGTAATGCGCAGCGGCTCATCGACGTCCTTCACCCAATGGGGGATGACCTGCTCGATTAGGGCCCACGTACCGACAGGCTTCACGAAAACGCGCTGAGCCTTATGGAAGACTGCTTTGGCCATGCTCTCAAACCCCAAAACTTGAGGCTGCATCATGCCGTAATCTGCTTTAATTCGGCTGAAGCGGATCAATGAAATTTGACGGACCCCGGTTGACGTCGCGCCATAGATCGCAATTTCCGCTGGGTCACGGCTTTCCGCGCACGTAAAGGGCGCTATCTTGCGGTCCAAGCACAAGACGAGCTTCCACGCGGAAGCCAGGGAGCGATGAGACATGAATTTCGATTTTTCAGAGGATCAGAAATTTCTCGCCAATGAGGCGCGGAAGTTTCTGGAGAGCCAGTGCAGCATGGCCGAAGTCCGCGCTGTGCTGAATGATGACGCCAAGGCCTTCAATGAAGGCGTCTGGAAGAAGGTTGTCGAGATGGGCTGGCTGGGCACGGCCATCCCGGAAGAACATGGAGGCCTCGGCCTTGGCATGCTGGAAATGTGTGTGCTGGCCGAAGAGATGGGCCGCGTCCTGGCGCCGGTTCCGTTCGCCTCCACCGCCTATTTCTTTACTGAAGCGCTCAAGCTCGCCGGGTCGGCAGCGCAGCAGGCCGACCTGTTCCCCAGGATCGTTTCCGGCGAAGTCGTCGGTTGCTATGCGGCCAGCGAAGGGCCCGGCAACCCGGATGCCGGATCGCTGAAAACCAGCTTTGACGGCAAGACGCTGAGCGGCCTTAAAGTGCCGGTCACGGACGGTGATATTGCCACCCACGCCGTGGTTCTGGTCAAGGAAGGCGCGGGCGCGAGCCTCGTTCTGGTCGACCTGTCGGAAAAGGGTGTGAGCAAGAAGGTGCTTTCGACGCTCGACCCGACGCGCAGCCATGCCGAACTGACCTTCAACAAGGTGCCGGCAACGCGCCTCGGCAAGGCCGGCGACGGCGACCGCCTGAACGATGCCCTGCTGGACCGGGTGGCCGTCCTTCTGGCCTTCGAACAGCTGGGCGGTGCCTCCCGCTGCCTCGAGATGGCCAAGGATTATGCCATGGAGCGCTATGCCTTCGGGCGGCCGATTGGCGGCAACCAGGCGATCAAGCACAAGCTGGCCGAAATGTATGTGAAGAACGAAGTGGCCCGTTCCAACTGCTTCTATGGCGCGTGGGCCGTATCGACCGATGCGGCCGAACTGCCTGAAGCGGCCGCAGCTGCACGCGTCGCCGCGTCGGAAGCGTTCTGGTTTGCCTCGAAGGAGAACATCCAGACGCATGGCGGCATGGGCTTTACGTGGGAAGTTGACTGCCACCTCTTCTATCGCCGGGCAAAGCTGCTCGCCGTGCAGGCTGGCAGCCCCAAGGTGTGGAAAGAAAAACTTGTCCGCGCCATCGAAACAAAGAACGCAGCGTAAGGAAGGATCAGACACATGGACTTCAACGATACCAAGGAAGAAGCCGAATTCCGCGCCGAGGCACGCGCGTTCCTGGACAAGCACCTGGAGCCCAAGACGGGGGCCCGCCCGCGTCCCGGATCTGGCAAGGATGCGCTGCAACGCGCCAAGGACTGGCAGAAGATCAAGGCCGAGAACAAGTTTGCCCAGATCACCTGGCCCGAGGAATGGGGCGGCCGCGGCGGCACGTCGATGCAGGCCGTCATCTGGGGACAGGAAGAGAGCAAGTATGACGCGCCGACCGGCCCGTTCGCCATCGGCCTTGGCATGTGCGTGCCGACCGTCATTGCGTTTGGCTCTGACGCCCACAAGGAGCGTTACGTTCAGAAAGCCCTGATGGGCGAGGAAATCTGGTGCCAGCTGTTCTCCGAACCTTCGGCAGGATCGGATGTTGCAGGCCTGAAGACCCGCGCCGTGAAAGACGGCGACGAGTGGGTCATCAATGGCCAGAAAGTCTGGACCAGCGGCGCGCACTATTCGGATTTCGGCATCGTTCTGGTGCGGACCGATCCGAAAGTGCCCAAGCACAAGGGCCTGACCATGTTCATCGTGAACATGAAGCAGAAGGGCGTTGACGTTCGCCCGATCCACCAGGCATCCGGTGGCCGGGAATTCAACGAAGTGTATTTCACCGATGTGCGCATTCCGGATTCTGACCGCCTTGGCGAAGTTGGCGCCGGCTGGAAAGTGGCCCTCGTGACCCTGATGAACGAGCGCCTGGCAGTGGGCGGTTCGCCCGGCCCGGACTGGGGCGAGATCATGGACTATGCCAAGACGTCCGGCGCGATGACCGACCAGGCTTTCCGCGAGAAGCTGGCCGACTGGTATGTCGCGGCACAGGGTTACAAGCTGACCAAGTTCCGTACACAGACGGCCCTTTCGCGCGGCCAGACGCCCGGACCGGAAAACTCGATCGGCAAGATCATCACGGCCAACCATTTGCAGGATATCTGCAACTCGGCGATCGAGATGCAGGACCATTACGGCATCATCAACGATACCGAGACGATGCCGGGCGACGGCATCTTCCAGCAAAGCTTCATGTGGGCCCCCGGCCTGCGGATTGCCGGCGGTACGGACGAAATCCTGAAGAACATCATCGCAGAGCGCGTGCTGGGCCTGCCTCAGGATGTGCGCGTCGACAAGGACCTGCCATTCGACGAGATGAAAGCGGGCTGAAGCCTTCGCGTCAGGATTTCGGTTCTGGCGCGACGGCCCTTTCGGCGACAAAGGCCGCAATATCACTGACACAGGCCCTGCCCGCATCGGTCAGGGCCTTTGCACGTGCGGCGTTCTTTGAATCGAGCGCAATGGCCGTTGTCGACACATTAGTCTGGGCGAGCACCTTGCGGGAACGCCCCTCCAGGAGCGTCGCTTCGATCCGGCAACGGGCCGTGGTTCCTGAAAGCGTAAAGTCCGAAATCCGCCAGGCCAGTTCGTAATCGGTCGGCGCGCCGGTGTCCGAGGCAACGGCCACGCCGCCATTGATGCCGCCGAGCGTATCAAGCAAAGCGACCTGCATCATGCGCGTTGCACTGTCGGACCATTCCACGCCGTTTACCAGACGCAAGGCACCGGACGAATCTTCGGCCGCAATCGCACGTCCGCCAAACAGGCGCGAGGCTTCCGGTTCTCGGATGACAACCGACGCGTCGATCATGTGCAGCGCTTCCATCGGACCAAAGCGGTAGAGGCCCTCTGGCACCTTCTGCTCCGGCAGGACGGAAACACAGGCCGAGAGGCCGGCCGCAGCGAGTATCAGGGTGAAACGTCGGATCATCGACGGCCTCCTTCATAAGGAATGGGATCGCCGACGACGAAGCCCTGAGGGTTCTGTTCGACCTCACGAGCGATGCGGTCAAGCCGGTTGATCAGGACGCGCAGGTCCTGGCTGGCGAGGCGAGCGTCCTGGATGGCTTCCGTCGCAGGGCCCTCGATGGCATCGGCAGCCGCCGATACGGCGCGGTTGCTCGTTGAAATCGTATCACGCGCAGACTGCGCAACGCTCCGCACATCACCGACAAGCAGGTCCATCTGGTCGGCAAAGTCCGCTATGCGTGTGTCTGCAGTCTTGCCGGCCTTTTCCAGTGACGCCGAAGCGGCCTCGAAACGGGTGCTGGCGCTCGACATGTCGGACAGCGTGGCCGAAGCCTGGTCGACAAGGCCATCCTGGGCGGCAAGCTTGGTGCTGATCGTCTCGATGTTCTTGAGGGATGCTGCCAGTGCATCTATATTCTCATCCGTCAGGATCAGGTTGACGCGCTGGATCGCTTGGTTGGCGTTGCCGAGCACTTCGGTCCCGCCTGAGAAGAGCTGGTCGAGCTGCGTCCGTTCGGCCCGGATGACGGGCACAGGCTCTCCGGGGCGGGCTTCGAGCGCCTTGCCGGTGCCTGCTGTCAGCTGTACGAAGGTGATGCCGGTAATGCCGGCAAGCTGGATCGAGGCGGTCGAATCTTCCTTGATGGGTGTCTCACGGTCGATGCGGATACGGGCGCGGACTTTCGATGGATCCGCGCGGTCGATGCGCACGGTCGAGACTTCCCCCACCTTGATGCCGATATAGCGGACAGCGGCCCCTTCCTCGAGCGAGACAGGCCCCTGGAACACGATGTCATAGACCTTGAAATCCTGCCGGAATTGCGACTGGCCGAGCCACATGACGAAGCCTGCGATTGCGAAAGCCGCAATCAGCACGAATGCTCCGATGAGGGCATAATTAGCGCGCGTTTCCATGTCCGGTCTCCATTCTAGTGTCCGGTGGCGGCACGGCCACGCGGGCCGCCAAAGTATTCCTGCACCCAGGGGTGGTCGAACTTTCGCAGTTCATCAATCGTGCCAACCGCCAGCACATGTCTTTCTCCCAGCACGGCAATCCTGTCGCAGGTCGCGTGCAGCGTATCGACATCATGCGTCACAAGAAAGACCGTGAGACCCAGCGCCTGTTGCAGCTGTCGCACCAGAGTGTCAAAGCCTGCGGCAGTGATCGGGTCGAGGCCGGCGGTCGGTTCGTCAAGGAAGAGCAGTTCAGGATCGAGTGCGAGCGCGCGGGCGAGGGCTGCGCGCTTGCGCATGCCGCCGGACAGATCGGACGGGTATTTGTCACCTGCCTCGGGCTCAAGCCCGGCAAGGCGGATCTTCATGTCGGCCAGTTCGGTCCGCAACCGGGGGCTGATGTCCGAGTGCTCCTTCATGGGCACCATGACATTCTCGCGCACCGTGAGATTCGAAAACAGGGCGCCATCCTGGAACATCACGCCCCAGCGGCGCTCTATTGCGCGGCGTTCGTCGGGGTCGAGCGTTTCCAGACGGCTGCCGAACACTTCAATACTGCCTGCAGCCGGTTCTTTCAGGCCGACAATGGCGCGCAGCAACACGGATTTGCCGCACCCTGACGGCCCGATAATGCCGATGATTTCGCCGCGGTAAATATCGAGATCGAGATGCTCGTGCACGACATGGCTGCCATAGGCTGTCTTGAGGTCGCGAATGCGGATGATGGGCTCGGCGGTCATATGCCGAGTTCCATGTAGAAGATCGCAAACAGGGCATCGAGGGCGATGATTGCGAACAGGGCCTGCACAACGGAGGTCGTGGTGGCCTTGCCGAGCGACTGGACGCTGCCGCCGACATTCAGGCCCTGACGGCAGGCAATGAGCACACAGACCAGGCCGAAGACCGGCGCTTTGGACATGCCGACCCAGAACTGGTCGATCGGCACCGAATTGCGCAGGCGATCGATGAAGACAGCCGGATTGATGTCAAGCGACAGCCAGCCGACAATAATACCGCCGGAGATCCCCGCCAGCGTGGCAACGAAGGCGAGCACGGGTGTGATCAGGACCATGGCGATGACGCGCGGCGCGACAATCACTTCCATGGGCTTGAGGCCCAGCGTGGTCATGGCATCGATTTCCTGGCGCATCTTCATCGTGCCGATCTGCGCCGTGAAGGACGAATTGGTCCGGCCGGCCAGAACGATGCCCGTGAGGACCACGCCGAATTCGCGCAGTTCCGAATAGCCGATCAGTTCGACCGTGTAGATTTCCAGATCAAAATCGCTGAGCGTTGTCGCGCCGATATAGGCGACGACCATGCCGACGAAGAAGGAGAGGAAGGCGATGATGGGCAGGGCATCGAGGCCGGCTTCTTCCATCACGGCGACGATACTGGTCCAGCGCAGCTTCCACGGCTGCAGGAGAAGGCGCCCGCAGGTGACGAGGGTCTCACCCAGAAAAGCCAGCGTCTCGACGGTCTCGGAAAGGAGGTCCATGAAACCTTCGCCGGTGCGCTCCAGAAGGGCGTAGACACCGTGGTCCGGCACGGCGGGCGGAGGAAGGGGGGCGGAAACGGCGTGGACCTGCGCAATCAGGCGCCGCGCGGTGGGATGATCCCCAATGATATCCGGCACGCCGTCCTCGACAGAACCGGCGGCGCGCAGCGTGCGGTCGAGCACGAAAGCCCCCGCCGTATCAAGCTGTCCGAGGCCGGACACATCAATGCTGAGCGGGAATTGCGGCAGGATCTCCCGCAGGGCTTCGTCGACATCCTGCACATGCGCGACGGTCCAGTCCCCGGTAAGCCGGAGAACCGAGCGTTCGTCACTTTCATCAAGTGCGAATTCGGGGGAAGCTGTTTCTGCCATCAGTGTGTAACTACCTGACTTGCCTAGCAAAACATGCTTAAGGCATGGGCACCGGAATGGAACAAATTTCACCTATCAGGATAGAGCATGGGCACCCGGCGAATCGACATCACCCCCGTTTCCACGCCGCTGAGGGCCGTCTTTGCGATATCGCGGGGCGCCAAGACACGTGCCGACACGGTGCGGGTGAGGGTGCAGCAAGGGGGTGGCACGGGGTGGGGTGAGTGTGTGCCCTATGGGTTGTATGGCGAGACGGTGGAGACTGTCACTGCCTCGATCGAGGCGATACGCGATGCAATAGAGGGCGGCTTGACGCGGGAGGAGCTGCAAATCCGCATGCCCGCAGGCGCCGCCCGCTGCGCGGTCGATTGTGCGCTATGGGACCTCGAAGCCAAGCTGAGCGGTACGCCCGTCTGGCAACTGGCCGGCCTGCCGGAACCGAAGCCGATCGAGACCGCCGTGACCGTCAGCCTCGATGCGCCTGAGGCGATGGCCGAGGCGGCACGGGCCATTCAGGGCTGTTTGCTGAAACTGAAACTCGGCGGGGCAGACGACCTGAAGCGGATAGAGGCCGTGCATCTGGCACGTCCGGATGCGCGGCTGATCGTCGACGCCAATGAAGGCCTTGTGCCTGCAGAGTTTCCGGCGATCTCGAGGGCCGCTGCTGACCTCGGCGTCGTGCTGATCGAACAGCCCTTCCCCGCTGACAACGATGCCGCGCTGGAGCGCCGGCCGGGGCCGGTTGCCATCTGCGCCGATGAAAGCGCGCATACTTCGAGCGATATCCAGGACCTTGCCCGGCGCTATGACGCGGTGAACGTGAAGCTCGACAAGACGGGCGGGCTGACCGAGGCGCTGGCCATGGTGCGTGCGGCGAAGGCGAGCGGCATGGGCGTGATGGTGGGGTGCATGGTGGCCGGGTCGATCTCGATGGCGCCAGCCGTGCTGCTGGCGGGCCTTTGCGACGCAGCCGACCTCGACGGGCCGCTCTGGCTGGCCGAGGACGTCGAAGGCGGCCTCGTCTATCGCGACGGCTGGGTCGAGCCGCCCCTGCCCGGCCTTTGGGGATGAACTCCCAGCCGCCTGACATTGCAGGCAGCCGGGAGCGCGTCAGGCAGCCACCGGCGGAAGGCCGAGAGAGACGCGGCCGGTGAACATTTGCTGGCGCTTTTCGGGCAGCGGGTGGAACTGGCTGGCATGTGCATCGCGCAGCAGGCGCTCAATCCCCGCCTTGCGCATGAAGCCGGCGCCGCCGCAGATTTCGAGCGCCTTTTCCGTGACGGCGATCACGGCATTGGCACAGATGGTCTTGCGGGCAAGGACCTGGCTGGCGAGGGCCTCACTGGGCGTGAAAGCCAAGTCGTCGCACAGCGCGATCATGGACTCCAGGGCGATCTGCGCGGTGACGAGAAGGTTTTCCATCTCGCCGACCTGCAGGACCGTGACCGGATCACCGGAGCGGGCCCTGGCCTTTTCGAGCGCGATGGCTGCTGCGGATTCCGCCACGCCGGTATAGACTGACATGATGAGCGGCATGGCGACGGTGACAATGACGCTGAAGGCGCCATGGAAGGGACCACGCGGGCGCTTGAGGCCGACGGCCTCTTCGGGCACGAAAACGTCATTGAACCGGAGCGTCTGGGAACCCGTGGCGCGCATGCCCATCGCCTCCCAGTCACCGAGCAATTCCACGCCTTCGGTCTTCAGTGAGACAGGGAAGTGCAGCACAGACGGGCCGTCATCCGGGCAATCACAGGCGCAGGATGTGATGGCAATGTCGCCGCAAGGCGAACCGCTGGCGAAGGGCTTCACGGCATTGATTACATAGCCGCCGTCGGTCTTGCGTGCCTCGCCATTGGATTCGAGCCAGTCATTGGCGCCAGTGCTGACGAGGACGAGTTCCCCGCCTGCAACCTTTTCCAGCAGGGCCTTCCCGGCCTTGCCGTCCTGATCGTTCTTGCGCGCGGCGGCGACAAGGTGCTGGTGCATTGACACGGCCAGCGCGGTGGAAGGACAGTCATGCGCGAGGCGGCGCAGGAAGGCGCACATCTCACCGTGCGAGACGCCTCCGCCACCGAGCTCTTCCGGCACCTGCGCCGAAAAGACCTTGCGGGCTTTTAGCGCAGCATAGTTTTCATGGACGAAAGCATCACGGCATTCAAACCCTGCTGACCGGGAGGCGAAGTCGGCCCCGAGCGTGTCGGCGGTATCCTGCAGGATCATATCAAACGGCATCTTCATCTCCCATGGATCAAAACCGGGGACACCGCACATTACGGCGCCCCCTCTTGCGTGTCAGGCCGTCTCGGCGATCTTCTGGCCAGCTGCGGCCATGGCGTGCACATCCGCGGCCCGCAGCAACTGGCCGCCAATGCCCCAGTCGCCCTGTTCCACTTCATTGATACGGACCCAGGTGACCGAGCGCAGGGCTTCGCCCTCGATGGCCACCATGGTTTCGGTAACCTTGCTGATAATGTCCGCCTTCTGGGCCGGCGAGAAAACGTCCTTGATAAGATCAATCGTGACGAGTGGCATTGATATTCTCCTGTTTGAATTGTAACCGGATTGTCCGGTGACGGGAGATCCATGCGCGCAATTCGCCTGCCGCCATAGTTCAGACATTGAACCAAAGCACTTCAGAATGTAAAGTAAGCAGCTTCAAAAGCCATACAGCCGGTCTTTCAGCGCCTCGGGAGCGTCTCATGCAATACGGCCAGTTTTGTCCCATCGCAAAGGCAACGGAAATCCTTGGAGAAAAATGGACGATCCTTATCATCCGTGAAATCCTGATGGGCGCCACCCGATTCAATGTCGTGCAGCGCGGACTAGGGGATATTTCGCCCGCCTTGCTTACAGGACGCCTGAAATCCCTTGAGCAACAAGGCATGATTGTCCGCCGCAAGATCACCGGTCAGAAGGGATACGAATACTTCCCGACAGAAGCGTGCCAGGCCCTTTTGCCAGTTCTGGTGGCCATGGGCGAATGGGGCCTGTGCTGGGCAAGGCACAACGTGCTCGACGAAGACTTCGATGTGGACTTCCTGATGCTCTACCTCGAACGCAGTATCGATCCGTCCAAACTTATCGGCAGTGAGAGCGTGATCCAGTTCAAGTTTACAGATCTTGTCGAGCAGAGCGATTACTGGCTGCTGGTCCGCGACGACAATGTTGATCTTTGCTTGAAGAATCCCGGCAAGGACGTGGATGTCTATTTCACCTGCACGGTGCGGACCATGCATGATGTATGGATGGGCGAGCGGACCTATCGTGACGCCATCAAATCCGGCGACCTGTATGTACAAGGCGATCCTGCCCTGACGCGGAACATCAAGGACTGGCTGCGGCCGAGTATATTTGGCGGCTCCGCGCGCGCACCATTGCCGGACCAACTGACCTCCCGGTGACACAGACCCCTGCCCCACCGTCAGGCGTTGCTAGGCGCGCGAGGCACCCATAGGATCCCCGCACGAAAGACAAGCCGGGAGGATGGACGATGATTCAGGCCAAAGTGCAGGGTGTTGCAAGCGACAAGTTTGAGGGCGTACGAAACCAGTTCCAGACGCACCTGGACACAGGCGCCGATATCGGGGCCTCCTTCTGCGTCACCAAGGATGGCGAAACCGTGGTCGACCTATGGGGCGGCTATGCCGATGTCGCCGGCACACGGCCCTGGGAGAAGGACACGATCGTCAACGTCTATTCGACGACCAAGACGATGACGGCGCTGACTGCCCTGTTGCTGGCCGACCGGGGCGAACTGGATTTTGATGCGCCTGTTGCCAAATACTGGCCGGAGTTTGCGGCGAGCGGCAAGGCAGACGTGAAAGTCAGTCATCTGATGAGCCACTCAGCTGGCCTGTCAGGCTGGCGTGAGCCGTTCACGACCGAGGACTTGTATGACTGGGAAAAAGCGACGAGCCTGCTGGCGGCGCAGGCGCCCTTATGGGAACCGGGCAAGCAGGCCGGCTATCACGCCATCACGCAAGGCTATCTGGTTGGCGAGGTTGTGCGGCGCATTGCCGGCAAATCGCTCGGCACCGTATTCCGTGAAGAGATTGCCGAGCCGATGGCCGCAGACTTCCATATCGGCCTGCCGGCGGCGGAAGACAATCGCGTGGCCGAATTGAAGCCGCCGCCAGATGGCAGCATTTCGGCCGATCCCACCATGACGGAAACCAAGAAGCTGACGCTGACCAATCCGGTGATTGATGTCAGCGCAACACGCACGCGCGAGTGGCGCGGCGCCGAGATTCCGGCTGCAGGCGGCACGGGCAATGCACGCGCGGTGGCGATGATCCATGCGATCCTGGCCAATGGCGGTGCCGCGGGCGGCAAGCAGTTCCTGAGCGAGGCCGGTTGCCGCAAGGCGCTGGAACCGCAGATCGAGGGCACGGACCTGATTCTCGGCATCCCGGTACGCTACGGACTTGGCTTCGGCCTGTCAGGGCCGATGTCGCCTGCGCTGAACGAGCATTCCATGTTCTGGGGCGGCTATGGCGGCTCCATCGCACTGATCGACATGCAGGCTCACACGACGATGTCCTATGCGATGAACCGGATGGAAGGCACGACGACAGGCGACATGCGGGCAATCAGCCTGGCCATGCAGGCGATGCCCGGCCTGATGGCCTAAGCGAAGCGCTTTCTATTTGGCGCCGTCGAGCAGTTCCTTGAATCCGCTCGGCGCGTGATGGCCCATGAAAAGCTGTTCGAAGGTGCCGATGCCTTCAGAGCCGAGACCGTCCGGTCCTTCATGCCTTGCACGGACGATTTCCTGGATGTGCAGGTTTTCAGGAACCTGCCATGGCATTTTCGACGGCTCGAAATCCTCGCGGGCAATGGCGAGCTGGTCGCCGCGGAAGGCACCATGACGATACTTGTCGTGGCCGTAGCCGATGCCCTTCATCAGGAATGTGCCCATCGGCTCGAAGGAGACCGTGTGGGCGCGGCCCTGCGGATCAATCATGTCGAGACGGGCGCTGGCCATGCGGCGGGTTCCTGGCGCGTAGGTGATGTTCATCTTCGCATCGGAGAGATGGATGCCTTCGCCCTGCGCGACACCATCCGGAACGATCACCGCGCGGGTGTTCCAGGGCATGCCATGCTCATCATGATTGACATGGTAGAACATGGACAGGTTCGGGAAATTGGTCGGCGTCCATATCCAGTAGAATTGCGGCACCGGCGCGGGGATCAGCGGTTGCGGATCCGGCGCGCCAATCGGGCGGACACCCCATGAGCGGTCGCGCGTACCGGTGAAATCGTCCGGCTTGATCTCGACGCGCGTGTCATCGACCCGCAGGCTGCCGGTCCATCGGCCGTTCTGCGTCATGCGGGTGAGGTCCATCATCATGCGCGAGCCGAGACGGCGCGTGAAGCGAGGCTCCTCGATCGGGAAAGCCCTGCCCTCGAATTCCACGTCGAGCGCGAGGCCCTCGGTTTCCTCAAGGCGCAGCCGGATCTTCTTGAGCGGCTCGACAACCTCGACCGAGAGCGGACCGACATGCGTGTCCATGCGCTCCATGTTCAGCGGACGCGAGAGATAGACACTCGACTGCTTGCCATTGCGCAGGATGGAAACAGCGCCGTCGATAATGTTTAGCGCCGGGTAAACACCCATGGCCGCCGCAAAGAATGTCGAACCGTCGGCGCTGTAGCCATTGAAGAAATAGCGGTCGTAGAAATTGCGGTCGGAGCCGGAAAAGGCAACGGGTTCGGGTGTCTGGTGGATCGGGTATTCGTCACCGGCGCTGAGCATGGGATATCCTTCCTTGGCGTCACCTCTTGGCGGGTGATCAGTCAGGCTTAGGGTGGACGAAGCAGGCGCACCCAGCAAGGGGTGACGCGAAGGGAGCCCGTTCGAATGACAACACGCCTGACGGCCGACGAGGCCAATACATTCCTCGCTGCGGCCTTCCCGAACAGCGGCAACCGGAGCGAGGTTGTCCTGATGGAGGAAGGCCGCGCGAAGATGCGTCTGGTCGCCGATGAAACGCATTTGCGGCCCGGCGGATACATTTCCGGCCCGACGCAGATGAGTCTGGTCGATTCGGTTGCCTATATGGCGGTGATGACGCTGACCGGTCACGAGCCGATGACGGTGACCAGCAATCTCAGCATCAATTTCCTGCGGCCATGCATCGGCGATGTCGTGGTGGCTGAGGCACGCGTGATGAAGATTGGCCAGGCACTGGCTGTCATGGATGTGGACGTGCGGATTGAAGGCGCGGAGAAACCGTCGAGCCACGCAGTCGTGACTTATGCCCTGCCCCGCAAGCCGGAGGCCGCACGATGAACCGGCTCGCATTTGCCGCCGCCATCACCGGATTCGCCGGCGTGGCGCTGGGCGCGTTCGGAGCACACGGGCTGGACCTTGGCGCCAAGGCGCTGGACTGGTGGCATACAGCGACGCTGTATGCGCTGGTCCATGCCGCAGCTGCGCTGGCGATTGCCCTGTCAGACCGCACCGGGCTTGTGCGGCGGGGCGGATGGGCCTTTCTGCTTGGCGCGGCCGTGTTTTCCGGCTGCCTCTATGCGATGGCGATTGGCGCGCCGCGCTGGCTTGGCGCCGTCGTACCGCTTGGCGGCGTGTCATTCCTGGCAGGCTGGATTCTGGTCGCGGCGGGCGCGGCGCGGCGTTAGGACGATTTGGAGTTCAGCGACGCATATTTGTCGGCGAGTTCGTCAGCCGTCTTGCGGGCCGCATCAATCGTGTCTGCAAAATCGGCGAGCTCCGCATCGACCGGCGCCGTGTCAATGTCCATGTCGGGACGCGAAGCCACGGTGCTGAGCGCACTCTGGAAATTGCGGTAAGCCATCTGGGCACGCACGAGCGCGCGCTCATAGCTCATCACGTCTGAACGGGTGGCAGTCGCATCGCCCGAATCCTTCAGGACGGCGATGGCCTCATTCGAGACACCGGACAGGCCCGTACGGGCCGATTGCGTGTCGGCCGAAATACGCGAGAGAACCAGCGACGGTGCGTTCTTGCCGGCGCCAATGCGCGCGGCATAATCTTCCACCGCGTCACCGCGGCCATTGATCAGCGTGTCAGCAAGGCCTGCAAGGCCGCCGGAAGCCTGAACCCAGCCAGCTTCGACAACGGCGTCACTATATTCACTGGAAACCTTGCGCAGGACCGACTGATTGTGCGAGAGGCCGCTCACGACAGTTGCTTCGCCCGGCACCATGGATACCGTTGCACAACCGCCAAGAAGGCATAGGGATACAGTCAGTAGAACGCTACGCATCAATGGCCACCTAAACACCTGATCGGGTCCCCACCCGTAATAATCCTTACGAATGGTAATAAGCCAAGTCCAGTATTAGTTCCCAGACTGGCTGACAAATAGTGAAGAACGCATGAATAAACGCCAAACCCGCCGCACATTGTACCAGAGGCACGAATCCCGGCGCAGCGGCCGCTTGCGCGTCTCCGAACTGCACGAAATCTATTGGGAAGAATCAGGCAATCCTGACGGCGTTCCGGTTGTCGCGCTGCATGGCGGCCCCGGCGGGGGATCCAACCCTGAAATGCGACGGTTTTTTGATCCGGCCCGCTATCGCATCTTCCTGTTCGACCAGCGCGGCTGCGGCCGCTCGACTCCGCACTCGGAACTTCGCGAGAACACGACCTGGGACCTGGTCGACGACATGGAAACGCTGCGCGAGCATGTTGGCGTCGACCAATGGGTGGTTTTTGGCGGATCGTGGGGCTCGACCTTGTCGCTGGCCTATGCAGTGACCCATACCGAACGTGTGCTGGGCATCATCCTGCGCGGCGTGTTCCTTGTGTCGAAGGCCGAGATCAGCTGGTTCTACCAGTCAGGCGCCAGCCGCCTGTTCCCGGATTCCTATGACCGCTACGTCGCGCCCATTCCCGAGGACGAGCGCGGAGACTTGCTGACCGCGTTCCATCGGCGCCTGATCGGCGCAGACAAGACAGCGCGGATCGAGGCGGCCCGGGCCTGGGCCCGCTGGGAAGGCGAGACCTTGTCGATCAAGGGACCGGTGACCACGCCGCCGCGTTTCAACGAGGATGATTTCGTCGATGCCTTCGCGCGGATCGAATGCCATTACTTCGTCAATCGCGGCTTCTTTGCCCACGATTCCTGGCTGCTCGAAGAGGCCGAGCGCACCCTGCAGGATGTGCCAGGCGTGATCGTTCACGGCCGCTACGACGTGGTGACGCCGATATCGACCGCCTGGGCGCTGTCAAAAGTATGGCCCAGGGCGGACCTGCACATCATTCCGGATGCAGGTCACTCGTCCATGGAGCCGGGCATTGTCGACAAATTGATTCAGGCCACGGACGAAATGGCCGACCAGTTCCTGCCTGCTGTAAAGGCGTGACCCCCGGCTGATGCCGGGGGCCGGACACGGGTTATTCGGCAGGCGGCACCCAGTTGGGGCCCAGCAGCATGGTCAACACGCCTGGCAGTGGCACGTGATACTGGTCCTGGATCTTGTCCATGAAACCGAACACCAGGATGACCGCGATGAATGGCGGCACGAACCAGCGCATCAGGAAGCGCCAGGCATTCATGATCGTGCCTTCGCCAAGCTCCGAGGTCAGCATGTCGCGACTGAGTATCCAGCCCGCGAATGTCGCTGTCAGCAGGCCGCCCAATGGCAGCAGCAGGCCCTCGGTCATGAAGTCCATGAAGTCGAGATATTCGAGCGAGAACACGTAAGCCGCCCCGATCATGAACATCGAGAAGCCGATGCCGACTGATGCGCCCAGACGCGTGACGCCCTGGCGTTCCTCAAGCCAGGACACACTGACTTCCATGAGCGAAATCGACGACGTGAAGGCCGCAAAAAGGGCCAGCGCGAAGAAGACTGATGCAAAGATCGCCCCGCCCGGAATTGCGCCGAAGGCGACGGGCATGGAGACGAAGAACAGGCTGGGGCCACCGGCCGGGTCAAGACCGGCTGCGAAGACGATCGGGAAGATGGCGAAGCCTGCGACCAGCGCCACCAGTGTGTCAGACCCCACGACGATAAGGGATGAGCGCGGAATGTCGGTATCTTTCGACAGATAGGCGCCATAGGTCACCATCAGGCCAACGCCAACGCCGATGGAAAAGAAGGCCTGGCCGATGGCAGCCAGGAAGGTCTTGAAGCCGACATCTTCCCATTTGGGCTCGAGGATGAAGGACGCTGCCCGCGCGGTGTCACCATTGGTCATCGAGAATATCACCACGACGATCAGCATGACAAAGAAGGCCGGCATCAGGATGGTTGACGCTCGCTCAATGCCGCCTTTCACGCCGCGCCCGACGATGATGACATTGGCGCCGATGAAACAGGCCAGCAGGAACAGAATATACCATTTCGAGCGCAGCGGATGTTCGCCCTGCCCGATCGTGTCGACAAAGTTCTGGCCGGACGCTGCTGCGTCCATACCGGAAAAGCCGCCGAATGACTGGATGAAGAATGCCACCAGCCAGGCTGAAATCACGACATAGAACGTGCTGATGAAAAAGGCTGTCAGCGTGCCGATCCAGGTTGCGATGCCCCAGTTCTGGCTCCGGCTCTCGGCGCGGGCGAGCGACTGGATGCCTTCAATGGCCGACATGCCGGATTTGCGGCCCATGGCATATTCCGCCATCAGGAGCGGCAGGCCGATCAACAGGACGCAGGCGAGGTAGATTGCGATGAACGCGCCGCCGCCCTCTTCGCCGGCGGTATAGGGAAACCGCCAGAAATTTCCGAGACCGACGGAGGACCCGACCGCCGCCATGATGAATCCGAAACGCGAACTCCACGTATCTGTCTTGCGACCGACGCCTGCCATATGATGCCCTCTCCCCGGGGGTAAATGATTTCGCGCGACCCTAGCGTTCGCGGCATAAAAATCAATTCAGGGCTCTGCTACCGGGTCAGATGAGCCCCGTCGAGGACAGTTTTTCGTCCCTGTGCATGTGCGCCGCCAGGATCAGGCCGAAGCAGGCCATGGTCGTGAGCAGGGCTGTGCCGCCATAGGATATGAGGGGCAAGGGCATGCCGACCACAGGGAGCAGGCCTATGACCATGCCGACATTGAACACGATATAGAACGCCACCGTGGCCGCCGCACCTGCCGAGGCGAGCCGCCCGAACCAGCTTTGCGACTGGAAAGCCGAATAGAAGGCCCAGCCGAGAATGACGGCAAAACCGAGCAGAAGGGTTGCGGTGCCGATGAAACCGAATTCCTCGCCAATCACTGTCAGGATGAAATCTGTATGCTGCTCGGGCACGTAATCCTGCTGTGACTGGATGCCCTGCAGCCAACCCTTGCCGTTGACACCGCCGCCGCCAATGGCGATCAGGCCCTGCTCGATCTGGTAGCTCTCACCCAGCGCATTGGTCGATTCCCCCGTCAGTTGCGACAGGAACGTGTCGACCCGCTCGCGCTGGTAATCGGCAAGTATGAAATAGACCCCGGGAATGGCCGCGATGCCTGCAGCGATCCCCGCGAGGATGACCCGCATGGACAGGCCCGCCAGGAAGACGATGACGCCGCCGGAAGCCACCAGTGCGAGCGTCGTGCCGAAGTCCGGCTGCTTGAAGATCAGCGCGGCGGGAATGAGCATGATAACCAGCGCGCCAACATGGATGAGGATGCGCCCGGAGGTCGGCGTGATGACGCGGTCATAATACCAGGCAAGCGCCATCGTGGTGGCCAGCTTGGCGAATTCGGACGGCTGCACCGCAACCGGGCCGATCTGCAGCCAGCGTTGCGCGCCGCCGCCCGTCACGCCCATTACTTCGACGAGGATGAGCAACACGATGGTGAACGCATAGGCCGGGAGCGCCAGCGTGCGCCAGAGCGACAATGGCAACAGGGCCAGGCCAATCATCACGACGAAGCTCATCCCGAAGCGAGACAGTTGGAGGTGCCAGAGGTTGGCTTCGCTCGAATTGGTGTGCGTTGACGAATACAGCATCGCGATGCCGGTCAGTGCCATCGCGACAATCAGGAGGATGAAACCCCAGGGCAGTTTGGCCAGTTTGCCGAGCGGCCCGACATTCTCGAACGAGAGCGAGCGGGCCGTACGCGTGCGCGCCTCGCCGCGGCTGAACCCGGTATAGCCGTCGCGGCTCATGTCGGTTCGCCTTGTCCGGGCGTATTGACAGAGGCCGTCTGCCCGTAGGCGGGCTTGCGGCGGCTGTCATTCTTGAGGGCGAAATGGAGAATGTCGCGCGCGAGCGGCGCGGCCGTGGACGAGCCGCCTTCACCATGCTCGACCACGACGGCAATCGCATATTTCGGATCATCCGCCGGGGCATATGCCACGAACAGGGCATGATCGCGCAGTTCGCGCTCGATTTCGTCCCCCTTGCGGATGCCCTTGTCACGCTCGGCCTGAGTGATGCGGCGCACCTGCGCCGTGCCCGTCTTGCCAGCGAGGCGCGGCCCGCCAAGGCCAAGATCGCCGGAACGGTAGGCCGTACCGCCGCCTTCGGACGTCACGCCAAACATGCCAGCCTTCATGCGGCGCATGATGTCGCCGTCAAGCGGCGCATCGAGAATGCCATCCTGTTCGGTCTTCGGTCCAAGGCCGACGAGTTTCGGCTTAAGACTGTGTCCCTCGCTGGCGATGCGGGCCGTCATCAGCGCGAGCTGGAGCGGAGTCACGCCAAGCTGTCCCTGACCGATGCCGAAGTTCAGCGTCTCGCCTTCATACCATTGCTCGCCGAGCGCCTTCTGTTTCCATTCAGGATCCGGCACCAGGCCGCCCCGCGCGCCGGTCATGCCGAGCGTCCAGGCTTCGCCGAAGCCGAACTTGCGCGCCGTCGCGGCGATGGCATCAACGCCGGTTCGCCGGGCAATCTCGTAGAAGTAGACGTCGCACGAGCCCTTGATGGCGCTGTGCATGTCGACCGAACCGTGACCGCCCTTTTTCCAGCAGTGCCAGGTGCGGTTGCCGAAATGGTAGTAGCGGTTGCAATGCACGCGGTCCGTCGGCTTGACGGCGCCGGATTCCAGCGCAGCCGTTGCGACCACCATCTTGAACGTGGAGCCGGGCGGATAGACGCCGCCATGGGCGCGCGGATAAAGCGGCGAGCGCGGATTGTCGCGCAGCGCGGCATAGGCCGAGCCGGAAATGCCGTTGACGAAATCGTTCGGGTCGAAGGCCGGCGTCGAGACCATGGCCAGCACATCGCCGGTTTCCACATCGAGTACGACTGCCGCGCCACTCTCTTCGCCAAAGCGTTCGATCGCGGCGCGCTGGAGTTCGGAATCGATGGTGATGTAGAGGTCCTTGCCGGCCACAGGCGCGAACTTCTCGTCCGGGATCTCCTCGATCACGCGGCCATGGGCATTGGTGACCTGCTTGCGGAAGCCGGGCTTGCCGCGCAGCCATTCCTCGGCAAAGCGCTCCATGCCCTGACGCCCCGTGCGCATGTCAGGATGGCGGAACAGCTTTTCCAGCCGCTTGGCTTCATCGTCGACCATGCCGACCGAGAGGCGGTCGAGATCATCCTGGCTGGCACGCGCAACATAGCCGAGCACGTGGGCAAGGTCGCGGCCGCGCGGATAGGAGCGGGTCAGCGCCATCTCGACCTGCACGCCGGGGATTTCCGCCGCATGCACGTTCATGCTGGCAAAGTCCTCATAGGTCAGTTCATTGGCCACGATGACCGGAACGAAGCCCGCATTGCGGCGCCGGCTGGTGGCGATCTCCTTGATCAGCTTTTCGACACGCTCATCAGGCAGCTCGATGAGCGCGGCAATCTTTGCGAGCGTGGCGGCCGGATCCCTCGTCTGTTCCGGAACGATCGACACGCGTCCGGCGCGGCGGTGGGAGGCCAGCGGCTTGCCGAAACGGTCAAGGATACGGCCGCGCTGGGGCGGCGCCAGGGCCAGCTTGATATGGTTGTCTTCCGCGGCCGCCTGGTATTTCTCGCTTTCCAGGACCTGCAGCTGGAACAGGCGCGCAATCAGACCGGCCCAGACCACGCCGCCGGCCCCGGCCGCAAGGATCATGCGGCGGCTGAAATCATCCTCGATGCTGGGCTTGTGACTCATGTCGCCTGCCCCACCTGCTGCCCGGGGGTGCGGCCCAGGTCGAAAAGCCTGTGGCTCATCGCATAGATCACACCGGTGGTCAGCAACGCTGCCAGCAATGGCGTGGCGCGCACGGCATGGTCTTCAAGCGCGCTCGCGAGTAGCCAGAGCACGAGGAATCCCGAGATGAACTGCAATACGGGCGCTACGACCGCTACCAGAGGCTCGTTCATCACGTCGAACATGCTGGCGATCCAGGCGCTGAATCCGTAAACGACCAGGTTGACGATCACGAAACAGCCGAACGGCGCATTGAAACTGATATCCTGGATCAGGCCGAAGACGATCAGGAGAAGCATCGGGCGGAGCGAGAGGCCGACACGGCCCCAGCCCACGGCGCCCCAGAGGGCCGCATAGGGCCAGGCGATGGACAGACCGAACAGGGTCTTGGGCGTCAATCCGAGCAAACCGACGGCGGCAATGGCAAAGGCGCCAAACAGGAGGCGGGGTGTCGGGCCCGATTGCGACCAGAGGCTCTTGCGCTGGCGACCGGAGGTGCGTTTGGCCATTACTGGCGCACCCCCTGTGCCGCGCTGGCCTGCGCCGGGGCATCGGTCTCTTCTGCCTGAGGAAGGGTTGCGACCGGTTCCGGCGCCTCGATCATCGGCGGCGGCACCATCTGGACATACCCGCCCGAGCGCTTTGCCATGCCATATTTGACACGCCATTCGCCGCTCAGAAGCCGGGCTTCACCAACGACCAGGCCGCGCGGGAACGCGCCGCCTTCCGCCGAGGTGAGGATACGCTCGCCTTCGATGAACCCGCTGCGTTCAGGCAGGTCGGTCAGGCTGCCAAGCCCGTCACGGCCACCGTACAGGATCGCGCGCACACCGCTGACCTCGCCCATGACGGGCACGCGGCTGTTGAAATCAGTGATCAGCAGGATGCGGGACGAAAGTTCGCCCAGTTGAATCACGCGGCCGACGAGGCCGCCTTCGTTGACAGCGATCGCGCCTGGCTCGACGCCCTGGGCACGGCCCGCATTGGCGAGCAGCGTCTGCGCGAACGGACCGTCGCTTTCGGCGGTGACCCGCGCCGTGACGCCGCGAACCGGCGGCTCGCCCATCAGGTTCAGGATATTCTCATACGCTTCGAGGCGCTCGGCCATGGAAATGGCGGCGGCTTTGTAGCGCGACAGTTCGCGCACTTCGGCTTCGAGATCCTTGATGCGGCGTTCGCGTGCGACCTGTCCGGTTACCCGGGCCCACAGAGTGACACTGTCATTGCCGCCGAGCCGGTCACCCGCAACCGTGCGGACCGGATCGAAGAAATGGCGGATTTGCGGGGCGGACTGGGCCACGACGAGCGCTGCGGCGCCGAAAATGAAGACAAAGAGAATCAGACGCTTTGCTGAGCGCTTGCCGGGTTTCTGACCTGAGCGGCTGAGGCGCGCCATTCGCCTTGTTTCCTTGCCGTTTTTCGGCCTGCTTTTCCTAGACTTCCGGAGACAGTACCGTTTTCATTTTCGAGTAGTTTTCTAGCACATAACCGCAGCCATTCACGACGCATTTCAGCGGATCATCTGCAATCATCACTGGTAATTGTGCCTGCTCGCGTATCACCGTGTCGAGATTGCGAAGCAGTGCGCCGCCCCCCGTCAGCACGATGCCGCGATCGACAATGTCGGCGGCAAGTTCGGGTGGCATCGCTTCAAGCGCGATCTTCACGGCATCGATAATATCGGTGACCGGCTCGCGCAGGGCCTCGGCGATCATGGCCTCGGTGATCTCGGTTTCCTTGGGAACGCCGTCCAGCGTGCCCCGTCCGCGAACCGTGAGGGCCATGCCTTCGCCATTCTCAGGCGGCATCGCGGTGCCGATCTCTTTCTTGATCCGCTCGGCTGACATTTCGCCGATCAGGATTTTCTGTTCGCGGCGAAGGTAATTGACGATCGCCTGATCCATCTTGTCTCCGCCGACGCGCACGGAGCGCGAATAGACGATGCCGCCAAGCGACAGGACAGCCACTTCCGACGTGCCGCCACCAATATCGACGACCATGGAGCCGGCTGGCTCGTCGATGGGCAGTCCGGCGCCGATGGCAGCGGCCATGGGCTCTTCAATCAGCTCGACCTGGCGGGCACCGGCCGCGAGAGCGGACTGATGGATGGCGCGGCGCTCGACGCTGGTGGCGGAGCTGGGCACGCAAATGATGATGAGGGGGGACACGAAGGCGCGCCGATTGTGCACTTTGCGGATGAAGTGCTTGATCATTTCCTCGGCGACTTCGAAATCGGCGATGACGCCATCGCGCATCGGGCGGATGGCTTCCATGTTCACCGGCGTCTTGCCGAGCATGTTCTTGGCCTGCTCGCCGACTGCATAGACGATCTTGCGGCCGCCCTGGGTCATGTAGGCGACGACCGAGGGCTCATCGAGCTTGACGCCCTGACCCTTCACATAAACGAGTGTGTTCGCCGTGCCGAGGTCGATGGCCATGTCCGTGGACAACATGCCGAGAAGGCTACCAATCATGACGTCTACGCGCTCTTTCTGATGCGTGGCGAACCGGTGATCCGCCACTATTGTGCAATTCTATACACAGCCCCATACCTCATGTGCCGTTAACGCCCATTTAATGCAAGGCACGCGCGGCAGATAAACGGAACCATGCGTACACCCATTGAAAACCAACGGTATTCATTGGCATTTACCACGGAACCTGCAGTGAACACGGGAGTTTAACGGAACGATCCGTTCACCAATCGTAAACGCTGGCGCGGTGTTTGTTAACACTTTGGCTGATTTCAGACCCGGTACGCCCGGTTCCGATTCTGCATGAAATCCGAGAAGTTCAGGTTTTTGTGCACCCGGTTCCCGATGAGCGCCAGATGAATGCGCCGTTCGGAAGCGGTTCGGATGGGGCCGTTCATACAGGAGGCGCAGCATCGGCCTGGCCCTGGAAAAGGCGCGCTCCAGCCCATCACTGGCGCCTTTGGCTTGGTCGCACCCCTGGCAAGCCTCCTGCCGGTGCTGCTCTTTTTTCAGGCAGCTGTCACGAAGGTGGAGATGACCTTCTTGCGGCCGGTCTTGTCAAAGTCGACCGTGAGCTTGTTGCCTTCCGAAAACACCACTTTGCCGTAGCCGAACTTGTCGTGAAAGACGCGCGACCCGGCCGTGAACGTGCTGGCACCCCCGGCTGTGGCGGTGAGGGGACCGGCGTCGGAAGGGGGCCGTGAGGGGGTGCGCGAGGCGTTCTCCTGCAGGCGTTTCCAGCCGGGGCTGTCATAGGACGAGCGGGCACCCAGATCTTCCATCGTTCCCGAAAAGGCCTCTTCGCCGCCCGGCAGGCCGGAAAAGCCGGTCTCGCTCATGGCATCGACATGGTCGTGGGGCAGTTCGTCAACGAAACGGCTCGGCATGACGCTTTGCCAGCGGCCATAGATCTGGCGATTGGCGACGAAGGAGATATAGGCGCGGGCACGCGCCCGTGTGATGCCGACATAGGCGAGCCGGCGCTCTTCCTCGAGGCCCTTCAGGCCACTTTCATCGAGGCTGCGGCGCGACGGGAAGACTTCCTCCTCCCAGCCCGGCAGGAAGACCATCGGCCATTCGAGCCCCTTGGCGCCGTGCAGGGTGAGAATCTGGACCTGGTCCTCCCCTGCCCCGCCGCTGGACGCATCCATCACCAGCTCAACATGTTCGAGAAAGCCCGCCAGCGTATCGAATTCCCCCATCGACCGGACGAGTTCCTTCAGGTTGTCGAGCCGGGTCTGGGCCTGCGGGCTGCGATCCTTCTGCAGCATATCGGTATAGCCGGACTCCTCAAGAATCATTTCGGCCAGCTCGGTATGCGGCAGCCCGTTCGCATACTTGTCGCGCCACATGCTGATATGGTCGATGAACTGCGTGAGGCCGCGTTTGGCCCCGCCCTTGATCTCGTCTGTCTGCAGGACCATCGGCGTCAGCGTGTACAGGCTGCGTCCGTCGGCCCGCGCATAGGCCTGCAGCTTGGCCAAAGTGGTGTTGCCGACACCGCGTTTCGGCTCGTTGACCACCCGCTCGAAGGCGAGGTCGTCGTCGGGCGAGCGGATCAGGCGCAGATAGGCCATGGCATCGCGGATCTCGGCCCGCTCGAAGAAGCGCGGGCCGCCGATCACGCGGTAGGGAATGCCCAGCATGATGAAGCGCTCCTCGAAGGCCCGCATCTGCCAGGAGGCGCGCACCAGAACGGCGCAGTCGTCATGCTTGCCGCCGCCACGCACCCAGCTTTCGATATCGTCGGCGATCAGGCGGCTTTCCGCCTCGCCATCCCACAGGCCGCGCACCTTGACCTTTTCCGCGTCAACGCTGTCGGACGGGCTGTCATCGCCCACGAAGAGCGTCTTGCCCAGACGCCCGCGATTGTGGCTGATCACGCTGGAGGCAGCCGCAAGGATGTGCCGGGTCGAGCGATAGTTGCGTTCCAGCCGGATCACCTTCGCGCCCGCGAAATCCTTCTCGAAACGCAGGATATTGTCCACTTCCGCGCCGCGCCAGCCATAGATTGACTGGTCGTCATCGCCCACGCAGCAGATATTGTGGCTGCCCTGCGCCAGCATGCGCAGCCACAGGTATTGGGCGACGTTGGTATCCTGGTACTCGTCCACGAGGATGTATTTGAAGCGGGCGTGATAATCCTTCAGGACATCCGGGTTGTCGCGGAACAGGGTGATATTGTGCACCAGCAGATCGCCGAAATCGCAGGCGTTCAGCACCTTCAGCCGGTTCTGGTAGATCTCGTAACATTTGATGCCCTTGCCATCGGCAAAGAGGTGGGCGTCTTCCGATGGCACGCGGTCTGGTGTCAGCGCGCGGTTCTTCCAGCCATCGATCAGGCTGGCGAGGAAGCGCGGTGTCCAGCGCTTGGGGTCAATGTTTTCGGCCTGGATGACCTGCTTGCAGAGGCGCACCTGATCGTCGGTATCGAGGATGGTGAAGCTGGATTTCAGGCCCACGAGCTCGGCATGGGCCCGCAATATCTGCGCGCTGATCGCGTGGAACGTGCCAAGCCAGCGCAGGCCCTCGCCGTCCGGGCCGATCAGCTTCAGCGCGCGCTCACGCATTTCGCGTGCGGCCTTGTTGGTGAAGGTGACGGTCAGCGTCTGGCTCGGCCAGGCCTTTTTCGTGGCGATGATATGGGCAAGGCGCGTGGTCAGCACGCGCGTCTTGCCGGTGCCGGCACCGGCGAGGACCAGCAGCGGGCCATCGGTGTGCAGCACGGCTTCGCGCTGTTCCGGGTTGAGGCCTGCAAGATAGGCCGCTTCGCCCGCCGCTTCTGGCGGACGCGCGGCAGCCATCTGGCTGATAGAGAGGCGATTCGGATTGGAACTCATCGGGAACGTATAGCAGGGATTGAGACATGTGTTAGTCTGCGTCGGCACTTTGGAGGGACGAACCGATGGCAAAGACCGCAGACGAAATGATGGCAAGCATGAAGGCCGGTCTCAAGGCAAAGACCGGCAAGTCGCTGGAAGACTGGGTGAAAATTGTCCAGGCAAGCGGTCTCGGGACGCATGGCGAGCAGATGAAACTCCTCAAGACGGATCATGGTGTCGGCCATGGGCACGCCAACATGATCTGCCAGACGGCCAAGGGCCGGTTCGATGAAGATCCCAATGACATGCTGGCTGGCCAGTACACGGGCAAGGAGGGCCTGCGCCCCGTCTATGATGCGCTGGAAGCGTTCGCGCGCACTCTGGGCAAGGACGTTGAAATCTCGCCCAAGAAGACCAGTGTCGTTTTCCGCCGATCGAAGAATTTCGCGGTCGTCACCCCGGCCACGAAGTCACGCATCGATCTTGGCCTCAACCTGAAGGGCATGACCGGCACGGGCCGCCTTCTGGAAGAAAAACCAGGCTCCATGTGCACCCACAAGGTGCGGCTGGAATCGATGGCCGATATCGATGCCGAACTGAAATCCTGGCTGAAGGATGCCTATGGCCGCGCCTAGCGCCCGGCGGGCTTGCGGAAGGCAATCGTTACCTGGCCAATCTCGATGCCATAGCGCGTGACATAGGCCCGGTTGATCAGGACATCGTCGTCCATCAGGTACATCCAGTCGTCAAAGCCGACATTCCAGATCGAGTCGCCGACCTTGAGATCGACCTTGTATTTCCAGTTGAACGCATTGCCCGACACCTGCCCCTCGGCAAGGCCCGGAACGTCACCGGCTGTGCCGCGATAGGCGCCGCCGCCCAGCACGTCGATCTCCCAGATGCGGGTGTCGCGCTCGCCATCATCATACTTGAATTTTTCCGTCAGGGTCAGCCGGTCGCCATCCAGCGTTCCGGTAATGTCGACCTTGAACTGGCGGCGCACCTTGCCGAAACGGTCTTCAAACACGCCATAGGCGGCGGTTTCTCCCAGGAAGTAGTCTTCCAGAACGAGCTGGCGGGGGCTGTCGGCAAACTGGCTGACCTGCTGGCTGGCACAGGCCGTGGTGACCGACGAGGCCACCAGCAGGGCGGACGCAAGGGCTTTTGAAATGTGCATTCCGAACCTTTCAGGTTGCAGGAGCATGTCTCCTGGCACCTTCTACGCAATCGCGCCGGTATCGGATGAAAATACCCTGCCCGGATGCAGCGGGATGACACTGCGCCCGGGCGGGGATTAGCTGGCGCAGGTCCTAGTAGAGCACCGCGAGGGATTTCGCGTCATAGTCTTTCAGCTCGCCGCTGCGGCCTTCGCGCACCTTGGTGGCCCAGTCCGGATCCTGCAGCAGGGCGCGGCCCACTGCGACCATGTCGAACTCGCCCTTGTCGAGGCGGGCTTCCAGGTCATCCAGCTTGCGCACCGTGGCCCCTTCGCCGCGGAAGGCATTCTGGAAGTCGCCGGTCAGGCCGACTGAACCGACTGTGATGCTTGGCAGGCCTGTCAGCTTTTTCGCCCAGGCGGCCGTGTTAAGGCCGTTTTCACCGTCAACGTCCGGGAATTCCGGTTCCCAGTAACGGCGCTGCGAGGCGTGCAGCACATCGACGCCTGCATCCACGAAGACTTTCAGGAAGGCCTCGAACTCGGCCGGTGTCTGCGCGAGACGGGCGGTATAGTCCTGTTGCTTCCACTGCGAAAAGCGCAGGATGATCGCGGTGTCGGGCCCGACCTGCTTGCGGGTTTCCCTGATAATGTCGGCCGCGAAAGTTGCGCGCTCCGGCAGGCTGCCGCCGAAACGGTCTTCGCGCTTGTTCATCACGTCCCAGAAGAATTCGTCGATCAGGTAGCCGTGGGCGCCGTGGATCTCGATCGCGTCAAAGCCGAGACGGACTGCTTCACCGGCCGCATTGGCATAGGCCATGACCATGTCATCGACTTCCGCGCTCGATGGCGGGTCGAAAACCTGCTTGCCGGAATGGGTGATGCCCGACGGGCTGTCAGTCGGCGCGTCGGGGTTGGGGCCGGTGCCCGGCTTGCGCATCATGCCCTGATGCCAGAGTTGCGGCGCGATCAGGCCGTTCACGCCGTGCACTTTCTCGACAACGCGCTTCCAGCCGGCCAGCGAATCGGGACGGTAGAAATTTGGCACGTTCGGGTCGTTCGACGAGCCGCCCCGTTCCACGGTTGTGCCTTCGGTAACGATCAGGCCCACATCTGCTGCGGCACGGCGCGCATAATAATCGGCCACATCCTCGCCCGGCACGCCGCCCGGTGATTTGCTGCGGGTCATCGGAGCCATGACGATCCGGTTGGGGATGTTCATGGACTTGATCTTGATTGGCGTGAAAAGCGGGCTGGTCATTCTTGAAGGCTCCATTCAAACAGCGTCAGAAGTGGCGACGCCCCCTGCCCGCGTCAACCATTGACGCTGGGGTGGGTTCAAGGCACCGGTTCATGAGGGGTTCAGCGCTGTTCACCAGAGTGAAGCCGAGAAGATCGAATACGGGGACAGTTCAATGCGATTTTTCTTCTTCCTGGCCGCAACGGCCCTGCTCGCCGCCTGCCAGACACCCGGCTATGATTATGAAGCCCGGATCGCGCCGAACTTCCCTCAGGCCGCTGATTACCGCGCCCCAGAAGTCGGAAGGTTCCGGGGCCCTGCGGGCGATGTTGCCGAAGGCGAGCTGGAAGCGATGATCGCCGATATCCGCCTCGACGGCATGTCCTGGTTCATGCCAACGCAAGGGCGACCCGACAGCCTCTATGAAGGCCGCGTGGATATCGAGGCATGGGATGAGGAAGTCCGCTACGAGCGCGAACGCCGCTGCGTGAAACATGATGGCCTGTTCGACTGCAAGCGGCACGCCATGGTGGAAACCGAATGCACCACCGGGTCGGTCGCCGTGGCCGTGACGGCAACGCTGGTCGATCTTGCCGACAATCGCACCGTGTTCACCGCCGCCCAGCCGGGCGGATCGGCCCGGGAAACCTGCATCGACATTGCAGAATATCCAGATGATGGCCGCCCTGAAGGTGTCTATCGCGATCCGCGCCAGTCAAACTATAATCCATACAACGCACCGATCGGCATGGTGGAGGACGCCGTGGTCGAGGCGGTGCGGCGCTTCCGCTATGATATCGCACCCTACAACAAGACACTGCGCGCCGAGATCATGACCGAAGGGCTGATCCCGGAAGAGCAGAATGACACCCGGTTTGGCCTGGCGGTCGATGCCACCAAGGGGGGCAATTTCCTGGGTGCCTGCGCGCAGTGGGATGAACTGGCCCGCGCCTATCCCCGGGCGCCCGCCGTGCTGCACAATCAGGGCGCCTGCGCCGAGGCGCGGGGCGACATGGAAACCGCGCAGCTGCGCTATGCGCGCGCGGCCGAGCTGGCGAGCGGCATTCCCCTGCTGAAGGACAAGAAGGCGCGGCTGATTTTCGAGGCGCTGGAGCGCGTGTCAGGCCGGCGTTACGATGACATGCTGCTGGATGGCACCTTGCCCAGATCCGGCAGCTGAGGCACTAGCCGCCAAACATGGTGGCCAGTGTCACGCCGGTTTCGCCGGCTTCAGCCGCGATGCCCCAGGCGATTCCGCCTGAAAAGGCGATTGTGCAAACGACAAACTTGATCAGGACATTCTTCATCTGACGGTTTCTCCCGGTTTGGAACACTCTGCTGTGTCAGGGTGCAATCCGGGGGCCGTCCTGAAAGCTTGTGTTAACCCTGTTCGTCCGGCTCCCTGTCAAGGCGATGCCCGTCCGACAGCCTGGCCAGTTGCTCGGCGCGCATCTTCTCCGCTGTGCGTTCGGCCTTGGTGCGGCCGAACTTTGCGCGGTTCTCTTCGGCCGCCTGCGCCTTGGCGTCACGCGCACGGGCCTTGCGGGCCTTGTTGAGGTTTATCGGGGTCGTCATGGCGCGAAGACTACTCAGCCAGAGGCGGCCAGTCGAGCGTCAAGGCGGGCTTTTACCTCCGGCCACTCGCTGTCGAGAATGGAAAAGAAGGCGGTGTCGCGAATGAATCCATCCTGCAGGATGCGGTGATGGCGCAGCACGCCTTCCTGCCTGGCACCCAGTTTCAGCACAGCGGCCTGCGAGCGCTTGTTCCGGTCATCCACCTGGAACTGGACACGAACCGCGCCCTGGCCAAAGGCGTGAGCCAGGAGCAGGCGCTTGGCCGCCGGATTGACCGCCGTACCGACGGCCTGCGGCGCGTAGACCGTCATGCCGATCTCGACGCTGCGATTGACTGCGCTTGGATCAAGATAGCTGGTGATGCCGAGAAAGCCTCTGCCATCCGGCGGGAGCACCGCAAACGCGAGCATCGTCCCCGCCGCCGAGCGCCCCGCAATCGTGTCGAGCCAGCGGCCAATCCAGTCACCGGGGCCGCGATGGGACCAGAGCAGGAACAGGTCCGGTGCGCCTTCGGCCATGGCCCGCAGGTCAGCCCCGTGACGGGAGACCTCGAACGGCTCAAGCCGGACATGTTCGTCCGCCAGCGTGACCGTCGACAGGTTCATTCCTTGTGATTGTCCCGCCATTGTTCCATCGCCAGAGAGATCGCGAAGGTCTCACGGTATTTCGGGCTGGAGGCCGGGCGCGGCGCGCGCGCCGCCGTCATCGCCATGATCTCGGCCAGCTTGTTGTGGGCGGCACCCGACTGGCCTGCACCGATATAGGCGTGCAGCTCGACCAGTGCCGACGACAGCGGATCATGCGCGCGGATGACGAAATAGGGCTCATCGTCCGCGAGCTTGCCGATCACGTCAAACTGGGACGGGTTGTCCTTTGAACCGACGGGGGATTTGGCCATGTGTATCTGCCTTTCTGGGCGGAAGTGATTCTCTTGTTCGAGGATACGACGCCGTGCAGACGCTGTCAGTCCGTAGAAACATTTTGCTCAGACGCAATTATACTCGCTTGAGGTCCCGCAGGATCACGCCACGGTGGTTATGGCTGACGATGCCCTCGACGCTTTGGCCGACCTCGAACTTTATGGCTGTGTCAGTTCCGATGTTCTCGGCCTGCGCGAATACTGAGGTGTAGTTTTCCGAGCCATCCACGATTTCGACAAAGCACTTGACCCGGCTCCACAGTTGGCGGACGAGGCCGCGACACGTTTTGCCCCGCAGGCAAACGAGGTAGGCTGGCGGGTGCTTGTGCGCCTTTGACCCCTTTATGCTTGAGATGAAGAACACCTCGTCCCCAAGTTCGGGCAGCTCGGTATTGCAGACATTGGAATAGGAAAAATAGTATTCGGGCCCGATCTGGCTCATGTTGCCGGATCCCGGCAGCACGATGCGCTCAGCAATGAATCCAAAGCCGCCCGCTCCGCCATTCTTCACGATGCCCATCCGCCAGGGTCTGTCGCCCATCTCGTCGTCGATCGATTTCGACAGTACAAACCGCATATTGACCCGGCTTCGCAGGAACGGCCCGAACTGATCGCCGGACGGTCGGCCCGTCTCCTTCTCAACGAGCCGGTCATTGCGGTCTGCCAGCGCGGCGGGTTCGCTGTTTTCGATTTCGACCAGTTCGGTCTCGGTCGTTTCAAGCGACGCGCGTCGGCTCAGCCCCTTCTTCTGGAGCACATCAATCCGGTCCCGTCGCGTCCGGATCCACTGATCGTAATTGACGAACACATTCGACCAGACCCACTTGTTCAGGAGCACAGCCATGGCGATAGCGCCGGTCGCGAACGCGACCCACGTGAAATAGTCGAGCAGCGGCGTACCGAGCAGGCGATCATCGTTGAAGGAGTCAATCTCGCGCAAGTAGGCCATCATTGCGGACACAAGCGTGAAAAAGGAAAAGATCACACTCTGCCTGTCCATCAGGGTGGCATGAAGATTTGGCGTGTTGAAAACACGCTCCTTGTCCTTGATCTGCCGCGTCAGCTGGCCAATCTGCTTTACGCGGTTGCGTTCCCGAAATCCCGCCAGACCCCACCGCGACAATAGTATTCCCGAGAAAATACCGACGATGATCGCGAGCACATTCAGAATGAACGCACTGTTGTCCTGAACAAGACGCGCCGCCGTACCAGCGTACGATTCGATCTGCTCCAACGCCATGCCCCCCAAAGTCGCCTACCCTACCTTAGTGGGAATTTTTTCGATCTCTATCTATTTTTCGCTGGCAGGAGACTGACCCAGGTTTCCCTAGCTCGCCGAGACGATACCGCCGTCGCACGGAATGGTGTGGCCGGTGATATAGGCGGACGCCTTCGATGAAAGGAAGATCGCAAGGCCCGCAATATCGCTCGGTGCACCGACACGGCCCGACGGGTTGCGGTCGCCAATGGATTGCCAGTCGACGCCTTCGGTCTTGCCTTCAAAACCGACGCCGGTCGACAGCATCCAGGTCGGGAATGGCCCCGGCGCGATGCCATTGACCAGGATATGCTCGCCGGCAAGATGCGCACCCATGAACTGTGTGAGATGGATCACGGCGGCCTTTGACGTGCCATAGGCAAAACCGCTCATCGGGCTTGTGTGCATGCCGTCAATCGACGCGATGTTGATGACCCGGGCCGGTTCATCGGCGCTGGCTGACTTGCGCAGCAGCGGCATCAGTTTCTGCGTCAGGAAGAAGATGCCCTTGACGTTGACGTCCATCACCTTGTCCCAGCCCGCTTCGGGGAAGTCTTCCAGCGTCGCGCCCCACGCCACGCCGGCATTGTTGATGAGCACATCGACCTTGTCCTCGCGTCTGGCGATCTCGCCAGCGAGATGGTTGATGCCGTCCATGTTGCCCACATCGGACGGGATGGCATAGATTTCGCCGCCATACTGGTCCTGCAGCCGCGCGACCGTCTCCTCGCAGGCCTTCGCCTTGCGCGACGAGATGATGACTTTCGCGCCATTCGCCAGATAGCCGGCGGCGAGCATCTCGCCAATACCACGCGACCCGCCGGTGATAACCACAGTCTTGCCCGCGACTGAAAAAAGATTGCTGAAATCCATGCTCATCCTGATCTTCCTCTCATTTCCTCAAAGTCTTTGACCGACAGGCGCGTACAAGACAAGAGCAGCGGCGCGGGTCTGGATTGGGAGACTGCGTCATGCGCCGTATCACTGCGCTTCAGTATCCACAGATCAGGCGGTCGAGAGCATCCTTGATAATCTGGGCGCTGTCTTCTGCCGTCCCCGCGTACCGATCCAGCAGCAAGGGCGAAACGGAGGTGGTCTGTTCAAGCTTCACGATAACCGATCCCTGCCCAATCCGGATTTCGGGATTGATGACGGGATATTGCAACGCCGACCCCGCAGGATACAACGGCGCGACCAGGACCGATGGCAGGTCCAGATAGAGTGCTCCCTGAAGAAGGACAACGGCCACAGCGCCGCCGGGATCGTCGACGTCAAATACGTCAAACTGCTTCATCGGGGGCGGAACACGCCGTGACGTTGTCCAAATGTGCCATACTTTTCAATGTGCGCACGGTTGGCTTCGATGACATCGCGGTTCTCTTCGTACCATGCCTTTTTGGACGCTTCGCGAAGGGCGACGATTCCACCTTCTGCGACCAAGGCCTCGACTTCGAGTCCCTGTGCGCGGGCCTGTTCAAGGAGTGCCGGTGGCACGGGAATGCTCACTGCGGTGTTTCCTTCGAAAGAAACCGCATCTTCAGCCATGCTCTTTGTGCGCTTGGACACGCCGGTTTCGAGGCCGAGCAGTTCTGCTGCGGTCACTTCGCCGCTTGTGGCCGCTTCGATCCGCTTGGCAGCATCCGGGCTCGGTCGCCGCGCACCGCTTTCAATCTGCGAAATATATGGTCCAGCAAGGCCCGCAGCCTCGCCGAGCTCACTTTGGCTAATACCTCGAGATTTACGCCAATCACTTAGTTGCATTTTGCTAAGCTAGCAAATTGCTTTACGCCTTTCAATCACCCCGGAGAGATCATCTTGCTCGGGTCGACGATATGATCGAAATCCTCGCCCGGGATACCGTCCTTGATGGCTTCCTCGCGCAGCGTGGTGCCGTTCTTGTGGGCAGTCTTGGCGATCTTGGCGGCGCGGTCATAGCCGTATTTTTCCTTCAGCGGCGTCACCAGCATCAGCGAATTGTCGAGCCCCCGCTTGATATTGTCGAGGCGCGGTTCGATGCCGACCACGCAGTTGTCGGTAAAGCTCACGGCAGCGTCCGCGAGCAGGCGCGTCGACTGGAGGAAATTGTAGGCCATCATCGGGTTGAACACGTTGAGTTCGAAATGGCCCTGGCTTCCCGCAAAACCGATGGCGGCATTGTTGCCATGGATATGCGCGCAAACCTGTGTCAGCGCCTCGCACTGTGTCGGGTTCACCTTGCCGGGCATGATGGACGAACCAGGCTCATTCTCCGGCAGGGCCAGCTCGCCAAGGCCGGAACGCGGGCCCGAGCCGAGGAAGCGGATATCATTGGCGATCTTGAAACAGCTCATCGCCACCGTGTTGATCGCGCCATGCGTGAACACCATGGCGTCATGTGCAGCAAGGGCCTCGAACTTGTTCGGCGCCGAGGTGAATTTCAGCCCCGTGATCGCAGCGATCCTGTCCGCCACGGCTTCGGCGAAACCGACCGGCGAGGCGAGACCAGTGCCAACGGCCGTGCCGCCCTGCGCGAGTTGCATCAGCATGGGCAGCGTCATCTCGATGCGCGCGATGCCATTGGCGACCTGCTGCGCGTAGCCGGAGAATTCCTGGCCAAGCGTGACGGGCGTTGCGTCCTGCGTGTGGGTGCGGCCGATCTTGATGATGTCAGCCCAGGCCTTGGCCTTGACATCAAGCGCAGCATGGAGATGCTTCAGCGCGGGGATGAGGCGATGGCTGACCTCTTCGGCGCAGGCAATGTGCATGGCGGTCGGGAACGTATCGTTCGAGGACTGGCTCATGTTCACATGATCGTTCGGGTGGACCGGTTTCTTCGAGCCCATTTCACCACCAAGGATTTCGATGGCGCGGTTCGAGATGACCTCGTTCGCGTTCATGTTCGACTGCGTGCCCGATCCGGTCTGCCAGACGACCAGCGGGAAGTGATCGTTGAGCTTGCCCGCAATCACTTCATCAGCGGCCTGGATGATCACCTTGCCGAGACCCGGATCCATCTTGCCAAGCGCCATATTGGCCTCGGCGGCGGCTTTCTTGACAATGCCGAGCGCACGAATGATCGGATCCGGCTGTTTCTCCCAACCGATCTTGAAGTTTCCGAGGCTGCGCTCGGCCTGCGCGCCCCAATAGCGGTCGGTTGCGACCTCAACAGGGCCCATCGTGTCGGATTCGGTGCGGGTGGTCATCGGGTCTCGTCCTCGTACTGGGCTTGATGGCATCGGTTTATCCAACTAGGCGCGCAAGACAAGGCATGGTCGTGGGGACGACCTTAATCGCCGCAGGCTTCGCCCTGGTAACCATGGTCACATGCCTTGGAGAAAAAGTGCGGGGCCAGCGTCGGGTCAGCCTCCGTGAACTCGACCGAAAACAATTTTCCCAACGTGAAGCAGGCATTTGCCTTGAGGCGCTCATCTCCGCTCGCCTCAGAGGTACATACGCGCTCCAGCGCCACAGCGCCTTCGTAGGCATCCCGGGGGCCGCCGTCCTCAGTCAGCAGGATCGCTCCCAGCCGATAACAGGACAGGGTGTTCATGATGAACCCGGAACATCCGCTCTGATAAATTTGGCGGGCGCGGGCAGCATCCTTCCCGCCGCCGATTCCCTTTTCCAGATATTGGCCGAAATTGGCACATCCATTGTGGTATCCACCAAGACACGCCTGATCAAAATAGCGCCGGGCGGCAACCTCATCCTTGCCTCCCTCTTCGCTTTTAACCACGACGCCCGCAAGGTTGCAGCCCCTCGCGTAGCCGTCTGCGCAGCCTTTCTGGTACAGCATCAACGCCTGCGAAATATCCTTGGGGCCACCCTTGCCTAGTTCCATGAGCTCTCCTGCCTCCACACAGGACGCCGCCTGTCCCCGGTCACAACCACTCAGGTAAAAGGTCCGGGCGCGCGCCACGTCGATTGGCCCGCCTTCCCCCTTGAGCATCATGTCGCCCGCCCAGTTGCATCCGACACTGTTGCCCAGCGAACAGGCTGTTTCGAAATAGGCACGGCCGCGGGACTGGTTCCTGGCTACACCCTCACCGTCTGCGAGCATGCGGGCCGCGCCCATGCAGCCAGGTGAATGCCCGCCTGAACAGGACTTTTCATAATGGCTGAACGCCGTTTCGAATTGCTTCTGTCTCTCTGAATCCATCGCCAGAGAGTAATAGTCTTCGGCCGATTGAGCAGACATGTCCAAGGGCCACGCGCATACTGCAAGCAATGCCGCGATAAAGGATCGTCCCAATAAAAAGCGCATTGCCCAAGCCTTCCAGTCACATGGTACGTGTCAAAAATCAGGAAAATTCCATGCCTGTAAAGAGCGGCGCTCAATAAGTCTTCACGACAGAATGACTGCGCCGAAGACGGTTCCGGGTTCTCGAATTTCGCTGGATTGTTGCCGGGCGCAGTTTAGCCTGCATCCAGAGCGGCAAGGTTGCGATATGAATGGGCGAACGTCTTGAAATCCACAGGAAGCGCTACAGCGACGGCGTGATGCTGTTCGGGCTCGGCCTGGCCATGGCCGTGGGCATTGTCGTGATGGTCCGCGTGCCTTCCGCCACGTTCGGCAGCCTGTTGGTTGGCGCGCAGGATCCTGAAGGGGCCGGCCTTGTCGGCGGCCTGTTGAAAACACTGCTCGCGATGGGACTGGTCGGGCTGCTCCTGCTGGCATACTGGCGCCTGCGAAGCATCCTCTCGGCGATCCCGGAAATGGTGATCGACACACAAGGCATCCACCTGCGCATCGGCGGCCAGGAGCGCATGCTGGCCTGGACGGATATCATCGGCCTGCGCTTGGACACGGCGCGGGGCCGCCGCTCGCTTCATGTCATCCCCGCCCCCGAAATCATCCACGGTCAGGGCGCGGACGCGCTGGAAGGCCAGATGGAAATCACCATCACCAGGGGCACGATCAGCGCCCGCTTCCAGCACGTCGTGGAGGTCATCAAGCGTGTCGCCCCCTCCCATCTCTCCGCGCAAATATGATCATTGGCCCGGAAATGTCTGGCAATACGGCGAGGGCGGCATAAAATGCCCGCCATGATTGACAAGCTGTCCGACCCAGCCGTCCTCTTCGCGCTCGTGCTCGCATTCGTCCTCGGCTTCATGGTACGGGGCAGTGGACGAAGTGCCCTGTCGCCTACGCCTATGACGAAGGAAGATGTGGCCGAAGCCGTAGGCCGTGTTACCATTTCGCGCTGGATCGAAATTGACGCCGAAATTGACGCCAGGCGCAAGATCGCCGCCATCAAGCTGCTCCGCCAGGCCACAGGCCTTGGCCTCAAGGACTCCAAGGAAGCCATCGAGGCCCGCATGGCGTCACGCGGGATGACCCGGCATTGATCGACGACTGGGTCCAGTCAGGCAAGGTGCGCGCGCGTATCACCGATAAGGGCGCGCTGGAAGTGCGCTGTCACGGCCTCACCACACAGGCCAAATACTACAAAGGCCTGCTCAAGGAATTCTTTCGCAAGGACTTCCCGCCCCTGCGGCCGGGCTTTGGCGATTACAGCGTACATATCGTCATGGAATATACCGGCGAGGCGCCGTGGATGGACCTCGACAATCTGGCGAAGGCCCTGCTCGACAGTCTCACCGGGAACGTGTTCGAGGACGACCATCAGGTTGCCCGCCTTCTGGTCGAGCGCCGCGTCGGCGAGCGTGAAGGCATCTGGCTCAGCGCCGAAGCGATGGAATGACCTGAAGTCACACCGCCACATCCAGCTGCTCGATCCCCCTGAAAAACGGCAGCGCCCGCCAGACAATCTCCTGCTCCACCAGACGCATGTCCGGATAGCGCTCGAACAGTTTCTGGTAGACACGCCGCGCTTCGATGCGCGCCAGCGGCGCCCCGATGCAGATGTGGGGGCCCCCACCGAAAGCGACATGGCTCGCCCGCTTGACGGTGATGTCGAACCGGTCGGCAGCATCAAACGTGCCTTCATCACGATTGGCCGAGGCGAGCGAGCAGAACACGGCCTGGTGCGCCTTCATCGGGCAACCGGCGACGGACTGGTCTTCGGCGAGAATGCGCGAGGTGGCCGAGACTGGCGCCTCATAGCGCAGCACTTCTTCCACGGCCTGCGCGCCAAGGCCCGGATTGTCCTTCAGCGCCGCCAGCTGGTCAGGATGCGTCAGGAACAGCCAGACGCCATTGCCGATCAGGTCCGTCGTGGTCAGGTTGCCGCCAACCAGCAGGGCCTGCAGGTTCAGTATCAGCTCATCATCCGTGATATCCGCTTCGCCGCTCGCCTGCAGCGTCACCATATCGGAGATCAGGTCATCGCGCGGCTGTATCCGCCGCGCACTCATCAGCTCGGTGAAATACGCATCCAGCGCCTGCGCCCCGCTGGCCAGCCGCGCTGTCTCTTCCTCGGTCCGCACAGGATTGAGGCCGAGGATCACATCTTCGGACCATTGCCGGAAATCGGCCAGCATGCGCTCGTCCACGCCCAGGATGCGCGCAATCACCAGCACCGGGATCGGCACGGCCACCGCCTCCATCAGGTCAAAACTGCCCGTGTCCGGCGCCGCTGCAATCGTGCCATCAATGATCGCCTCGATGTCGGGCTTCATCCTGTTGATCCGGGCGTAGAATGCCTTGGCCAAGGGCTGGCGGATGCGGGCATGATCGGGCTCGTCCAGGAACAGAATGCTTGTACGGGAGTGGTCATTCTCGTCATCGACGAGTCGGCGCGGCAATGAACCCTCCTCTGCCTTGCTGGGCAGGCGCACATGGCCGCGGTCATTCACCAGGCCGCGCACGTCATCATAGCGCGTCAACAGCCATGTCTTTGCCATTTCGTCCCGCATGACCGGACAGGCGCCGCGCAAGGCCTTCAGCGGCGTGTGCGGATCATTGCGCGCCTCGGGCACGAAGGCCGATATCTCGATAATGCTTTGGGGCACTTTGATCGTGCTGGTTTCATTTGCCATTGCCTGCCTCCCGCAGTGCCTGTTTTGAGGGAGGATAGCACGATTGTGAAATGCGGGAGCCATTTCCGCTGCGTCAGCGCGCGGTCATTTTCCATCGAGTCGCTTGAACGGCATCGGTATCGCGGTCGCCGTCGCCTTGGCGACCAGTGCGCCGTCCGGGCCGAAACACTCGGCTTCCATGAAGGCGGCGGACTTGCCCAGTTTCAGGATGCGCGCCTCGACACTTGCCGGGCCGGGCATCAGGCGGCGCAGGAAGCTGGTCTTCATTTCAAGCGTCGGCGCCGTCATGGTCACGTTCGACGCAATGATGACGCATGTGCTCATCGCCTCGTCCAGCATGGCCGAAATGAACCCGCCCTGCACGGCGCCCGTGGGATTGGAAAACATCTCCGGCACGTCGAAATCCATGCGGATGCGCATGGCATCCTGCTCGACTTCGGCCAGCGTCATGCCCAGCGTATCGGAACAGGGGGGACGCTTCTTCGAATTCTTGAAGCGGGCCAGCATGTCCGCATCGCTGAGCCGGGGCTTGTCTGTATCTGCCAATATTCCGGCGACCCTATTTGCGGCGGAATGCGTCGAGATTCACGACCGTGCCAGCTTCGACGGGCGCCACGTTCTGCTGCGCTGGTTCAAACGCGGTGGCAGGGGCGATCACCGCCTGATCCTTGTTCGTGTTCTCGAAGGTCAGGCCGAAATTCACCGATGGATCGACGAAGCGCGTGATCGCGGCATAGGGCACGAACAGGTGCTGCGGCACGCCCGAGAATTTCAGGATGATCTCGAAATGGCCATCGCCAACTTCAAGGTCCCAGAACTGGTGCTGCACGACGATGGTCATGTCTTCGGGAAAGCGTTCGGTCAGGTAATCGGCAACTTTGACACCCGGCGCCTTCGTGCGGAACGTGATGTAGAAATGGTGTTCGCCCGGCAGGCCGCCATTTGCGAGCGCGCGCTTCAATGCTTCGCGAACGACGCCGCGCATGGCCGCCTGGGTGAGCGCATCATATCCGATATAATCCGTCATGTTCGCCCTACTGACCCTCGATCCTGATGTTGTTTATTTTTCGTACACTATGCCCGGTCCCATTCCCCCGCAACGGGCTTCGCACGGCAGGCGAGGAAAAAAACAGCACTCGCGCAGTCGCCCCGGCGGGGAGCGGAATCCCTGAACGCGTAATGCTGCCAACAGCAAGGGGCGCGGCGCATCAAAAAACACGCCGCGCCGCCCTGCAGTCTCAGTAATTGCCCGGCGGGTCGCTGGCCGGAAAGGATTCGTCGCTCTCCTCATCAACCTCGTCCCATTTCTTCGGCGGGTTTTCCATGTTCTCCGGACCTGAAGGGCGGATGTCCCGCATATCTTCATTCACGTCCTTGTCGTCTTGTTTTTTTTCGGGTGGCTTGCCTGACATGATGCGTCTCCATTCATGGTTAAGTCCAAATCAACGCGCCGTGGCGGTCAAGGTTGCAACGGAACGCGCTGCCCTTTCGCCTCTGGCCAAGGCCGGTAGCGGCGCATAGGCTTGCAGCCCAGAACAAAAACCCGGAGGGGAGCACGATCCATGAAGATGCCGCAGCACGGGCGCGCCTGGGACGAGGTCAGGGCTGACATGATCGCACGCGGCGGCGGCGACGCCGCATGGCGCGATGGCCGCACGGCCGTCTATGTCTTCAATGCCGGCGAGGATATCTCGCGCATCCAGCACGAAGCCTATGGGCTCTACATGGCCGAGAACGGCCTCGGCCCCCTCGCCTTCCCCAGCCTGGCGCAGATGGAGAAAGACGTCATCGCGATGGGGCTGGACCTGCTCCACGGCCCGGACGGCGCCACCGGCACGATGACGTCCGGCGGCACCGATTCGATCACCATGGCGATCAAGACGGCGCGTGATTTTGCCCGCGCCCATGGCCGCCCGCGCGACGGCACGAACATCGTGCTGCCCCAGTCGGCGCATCTCGCCTTCGACAAGGCGGCCCATCTGATGGATATCGAGGTGCGCCGGGTGGCGCTGAAGACAGACGGCTCCTATGAGGCCGACCCGGCCGCGATGGGCGAAGCTGTCGATGCCGCCACGATCATGATGGTCGGTTCCGCGCCGAACTTCCCGCACGGCATCATCGACCCGATTGAGGCGCTGGGCGAGGTCGCCGCCAGGAAGAATGTGTGGCTGCATGTCGATGCCTGCGTCGGCGGCTATTTCGCGCCCTTCGCCCGCATGAACGGTGTGCCCGTGCCGCCCTTCGATTTCGAAGTGCCCCAGGTCCACTCGATGAGCGCCGACCTGCACAAGTACGGCTATTGCGCCAAGGGCGCATCGACCGTGCTCTTCCGCTCCGAAGACCTCTACCAGTACATGCCCTTCGACATGGCGGGCTGGTCAGGCGCGCCGATGAAGACACCCACGCTCGCAGGCACACGCCCCGGCGGCGCCATCTCTGCCGCCTGGGCGGTGATGAACACGCTGGGCGTTGACGGCTACCGCGAGAAACAGGGCCTTGTCTGCGAGACACGCCAGCGGATCGAGGAGGGGGTGAAGCGGCTAGGCTTCGACGTGCTCGGCAACCCGATGCTCGGCCTCGTCGCATTCCGGCATCCGGATCACCACGCCTTTGCCCTCTATGGCGAGATGTACAGGCGCGGCTGGTTCACGTCCGTCACCAAGGAGCCGCCAAGCCTTCACCTGATGCTGTCGCCCAAGCATGCGGAAGTCGTGGACGCCTATCTGGCTGATCTCGAAGCCAGCGTCGCCGCCGTCGCTGGCGGCGTTGACGGGCCCAAAGTCGACGCGCGCTACAGCTGACGCCTGCGGCATGCCTTGTTCCTGACGGCACCTTGATGCAGTCTCCAGCCAGCACCAACCGAACCGGAGACCCTTCATGCGCCTCATCGCGACCAGCCTTGCCGCCCTCGCCCTCACCGCCTGCGTCCATGCGCAGATACCCGGCGACAAGGCCGTGCTCGACAGTATCGATGCGCGCTATGACGAGACGGCCGAAATGGCCCGGCAGATCTGGGACTGGGCGGAAGTCGGCTATCAGGAAGAAAAATCATCCGGCCTGCTGCAATCGAAACTGAACGAGGCCGGGTTTACGGTTGAAGCCGGTGTTGCGGGCATTCCGACCGCCTTTATCGCCAGTTACGGCACGGGCGGCCCGGTCATTGCCATCCTCGCTGAGTTCGATGCCCTGCCTGGCATCAACCAGGATGCCAGCGCCAGCCGCGCCCCGATTGAAGGCAAGCATGCCGGCCATGCCTGCGGGCACAACCTGTTCGGCGCCGGCTCGGTCGGCGCCGCGCTCGCGATCCGTGACTGGCTGGAACAGACCGGTACGCCCGGAACCGTCCGCCTCTATGGCACACCCGCCGAAGAGGGCGGCAGCGGCAAGGTCTACATGGTGCGCGAGGGCCTGTTCGACGATGTCGACATTGCCCTGCACTGGCATGGTGACGACCAGAACTCCGCAGCGGCGCAGACCACGCTCGCCAATCGCTCGGCCAAGTTCCGCTTTCATGGCGTCTCCGCCCATGCCGCCGGCGCACCTGAGCGCGGCCGTTCGGCCCTCGATGGCGTGGAATCGTTCAATTACATGGTCAACATGATGCACGAACACATCCCGCAGGATGCACGCATCCACTATGTCATCACATCGGGCGGCGTTGCGCCCAACGTGGTGCCGGACTTTGCTGAAGTCTTCTATTATGCCCGCCACCCCAGCGCCGAGGGCGTGAAGGAAATCTGGGCGCGCATGGAAGACGCGGCCCGCGGCGCGGCCATGGGCACCGGCACGCGTGTCGAGTGGGAAGTCATCCACGGCAACAATCCGCTGCTGGTCAACGAAACCCTGGCAAGGATGATGGACACCAAGCTGCGCCAGGTCGGCGGCGTGGATTACAATGAAGAAGAAGCCGCCTTCGCCGAGGAAATCTACACGAGCTTTGCCAAGCCCGAGCTGCCGCTCGGCAGCGAGAAGGAGGTGCAGCCCTTCGAAGTCTCCCTTGGCTATGGCTCGACCGATGTCGGTGATGTTTCCTTCGCGGTGCCGACCGTCGGCCTGCGTGCAGCGACATGGGTGCCCGGCACGGCTGCCCACAGCTGGCAGGCTGTTGCCGCCAGCGGCATGTCGATCGGCTACAAGGGCGCCCAGGTTGCCGCCAAGACGCTGACACTCGCCGCCATCGAACTTTACGAGAACCCGGAACTGCGCACAGCCGCCCGCGCAGAATTCGATGCCGCGCGCGGCGAGGACTATGAATACACGTCGCTGCTGGGCGACCGCGACCCGCCGCTCGATTATCGCAAATAGGGGAAGCGTTCTCCCTAAATCAATCCGGGAAGCGCGGCGATCAGGCCAAGGGAAAGGCTCGCAAGCACGATCCCTATGGCTGCAAGCCGGGGTCCGTGCAGGCGGCTCCAGAGCAATGCGCCTGTCAGGCTCATGGTGATCAGGGCGCCAGCCGTGAGGTCGATGAACAGAACCCAGAGGATGCTCAGCCCGCTGCCCTTGTGCAGGTTCTTGATCAGCCCCCATACATTTTCGGCTGTCCTTGTGGCCTTCACCATCGACGCCCCGCGCGCATACTCCACGACCAGGGCACCATTCGGGCCGGTGAAGGCCTGCTTCCAGACTTCGACAGGTGTCACGTCCTGATTCATGAACACCGCGCCTGATTCCCGGCCTGCCTGCGCACCTGCCGGGCCCTGGGCGCGCGGCGGACGGGGGGTCAGGTCTGTGCCAAACCTGGCCTGGGCCCATGTGCCGAGTTCTTCCTGCGAGCCGATCTCGGCCGGATCGACTTCCAGAACGACCGACGAGACTTCTCTGGGGGCGCCCGTGTCGATCTTGGCTGTCGTCCGGTGGTTCAGGAGAAATCCGCTGGTTCCCATCATCAGGAATATCAGCGCTCCCCAAAATCCCGTCCATGCATGGACGCGCTTCAGCCAGCGCAGGGCCTTGGTCCCGCTCATGAATTTCGGCAGGAAGGGCATGAAGGGTTCACGCTTCAGCTTTGGCCTGGACCCGCCGCTCCGCTTCAGATCAAGGGCCGCACGGTCTTGTGTATCAATGTTGTCAGTCAAGCTCGGTGGCTCCTCGTCCGCTCATCGGGTCCGGTCAAACATAAAAGGGCGTGCCGCACGATGCGGCACACTACGTATGCCGGACGGCCCTGTCGGGCATTTGCGTCGCAGGACGAGGAGAATGCCAATAGGCCGGCCCGGCGCGGTTCATCGCGTCGCAGGCCATGTTCAAAATAAGGGAAAAGTGGAGGCTTCTGTTGCCAGGCGCCTCCGGGCCCCGCCTAAGGAGCTGAATCCTTAGGAGTTAATTCGGTATACTACGCACAGACTACGCTGCGAGCAGTTCACCTTCAGCAAAGTTGTCATTTGCAACTATGTTGATGTGAGCTTCTAACGGGGCTCATACGGGCGAAAGTATCGTCTTTAGACGTCCGTCGATCCTATTTCGGCCCCGTCAGAAACAGGCCGGTGAGAGCCTGAGCCTGCTTTTGGTGGAGCCGCCGGGTACCGCCCCCGGGTCCGAACCGCTTATTACACGTACGTTTATCGCCATAGTCCGAAGACAATTTCTATATAGGTGACCTGGCGCCCGGATGAAAGGCCTTTACGCCGTCCGGCGTAAATTCCCCCACGCCATATTGACAGGAATCGCAATTTGAATAACGTGTTATGTATATTGTGGAGCGCGTCATGCCTGACATTCTCAAAGACCTTGGATTCCTTGCCCTGGGCAGCCGCCTGAAACGCCTTGCCGAACGGATGCAGGCCGATGCGGCGCAGATTTTCGAACAGAACTGTTTCATCACCCAGCCCAGCCATTTCCCCCTGCTGGCGGCGCTCGACCGTTACGGCCCATTGACTGTGACCGAAGCCGTCGCGGCCCTGGGTGTCAGCCAGCCGGCCGTAACGCGCAGCCTGGTCGGGCTCGTCGACATGGGGCTGGCAGAGACGACTGTGTCCGATACCGACCGCCGCCAGAAATCCATTTCGCTGACACCGGAAGGCGCTGCGGCGGTTGCCCGCATGAAGCGGGACGTCTGGCCCCATGTCGCCCGCGCCGCCGAAGAACTCGCCGCCGGCCCCGATGCCGGCCTGCTGGACCAGATCGCGCGAATCGAAGCGGCATTCGACGAGAAGTCCCTGTCGCAGCGCGCCACGGACGGCCACGCCATCGTGGAATTTTCAGACGACCTTGCCGGGATGTTCCATGCGATCAACGAAGAATGGATCAGCGAGATGTTCACGCTGGAGGATACCGACCGCGAGATCCTGTCCAATCCGCGCGAACTGATTGTCGACAAGGGCGGCGCGGTCCTGTTCGTCTCAACCGGGGGGCTCGGCATTGTCGGCACCTGCGCCCTGATGCCGATGGGCAACGGACGGTTCGAACTGACCAAGATGGGCGTGCTGAAATCGGCGCGCGGGCGAAAGTCAGGCGAGTTCCTGCTGGCGGCCGCACTGGACCGCGCACGCCAGATGGACATGGAAAGCCTTTACCTGCTCACCAACCGCAAATGCGCAGCGGCGATCCATCTCTATGAAAAGCTCGGCTTCCGGCACGATGCAGGCATCCTGGAGTCCCACGGCAAGCGCTATGACCGCTGCGACGTCGCAATGTCCTATCCGCGGGAACGGCCTATTGCTTGATCCGCAATTCCGAGATTGACCGTGCGATTGACCGGTAGGCCGCTATCAGCTCTTCGCCATTCGATGCGTTGAAGGCATAGGCCGGGCTCGTCGCGCAATATTCGAGGATGGTGCGGCCATCGGCCGTCTTCTGGACGCTTGTGGGCACCTGGAAGCCGACCGTGTAGACCTGTATCTTCGAAGGCGCCGCCTTCATCGTGTCGCACAGGTCCTGCGCCTGCCGGAACGAACTTTTCGCGGCAGACGGGTGATTGGTATTGAAGTCACCATCCGTCATCAGGATCACCGCCTTCATGTTCTGCTTTGTATTGTAGGCAAGCGGTTCGGACGCTTCCGGCCAGACCGACGCCCAGTTGGGTGACAGCATGTACCAGCCCCACGCCAGGCCGATATGGCCCGCCGTCCCGCCATTGGCCGTCAGCGACTGGACGTGCGCCTTCAGGGCCGCCTTGTCATCCGTCAGCGGAACAGGCCCCGAGGCGCGGCACCTCGCATAGGATGCATTATAGGCACCACTCGAAGAATTACCGCCACCGCTTTCGATTTCCCACTGGCCATTGCGCTTGCGCGAATTGCTGTCATTCCAGTTCCAGCGCGGATTGCCTGCACCGATCCAGCGCAGCGAACCGGGCGCGGCATCCGAAGCCGCGTCGCCGCCCGTGCGCTCGTACACGCATGTGTCGATCAGGCCCGCGTCTTCGAACGGCCTGCGCGCGGCATCCCAGTTGCCGGTACAGTATCCGCCCGGGCAATCTTCCTGCTCGTAATAGAAGAACCGCTTGCCCGTGGCCGCATCAATCATGCGCGCATCATTGTGCGTATCATAATTGCTGCGCGCGTCCGCGTTCGAGCCGTCGGCCGATAATTGCACGCTGCGTGTCACGCTGTCGAAATAGGCGCCGGCATTCACCGCATTATTGTAGGTGGTAATGGCCAGGCGCACCTTGCCGTCATTCGGTCCGTCATCTGGCAGCAATTCATCGAAGGCGGCCTCGGCTGCCGATTTCAGCAGGCTGAGCCGGTTATAGCTGTTCATCGATCCGGACACGTCGAACACGAAGGCAACATCGGCATTGCCCACGGCATAGGTCGATGTCGAGGCCGCCCGGAAACTCAGCTTTTCCCAGCCCATGAGGTTTGAAATGAAGGTCGGCTGGTCACACCGTATCGTGCCGCGAATGTCCTTGTTGTCGGTATAGAATGTCACGTTGACCGGCGCGCAGGCAATATCGCCGCCCTGCTCTGCGACAAGCGCGGCCGTATAGCGTTTGACGTCTGCCGCCACGGCCTCTTCGCTTGCGCCGCCCTGGCGTGACAGTGCGCCGGCCAGAACCGCCGAATCAAGCGCAAACTGAACCTTGTTCTTCTGGCGGATGGTGAACTGGAAATCGACTGCCACGCCGCCAAGCGCCAGAACCCCCGGAATGAACAGCGCGCCCATGACGGAGATGTTGCCACCCCGGCCGGTCCGCCACTTCCTGAATGCCTTGCCCATTGCCATCGAACTTAGCCTTGCGTGAAGCGCCCGCGGGCGGGCCTGCCTAGCGGGTGATCCGCAGGTCAGAAATGGATTGTGCGATCTCGCGGTACGCGTCGGTCAGCTCCTCGCCATTGCTGGGTTCGAACGCATGACCGGCATCGGTTGCACAATAGTCCAGAATGGATTTTCCGCCCGGCGTGGTTGCCACATTCGAGGGCACCTGAAAGCCGACCGTGTAGATCTGCACATTGTACGGCTCCTCCTTCATCGCATCGCAGAATTCCATGGCCAGTTCGATCGAGCTGGCTGAAACAGAGGGGTGCGTCTGGTTGAACTCACCATCCGTCATCAGAATGATGGCCTTGGCCGTGTCCGGCTCGTCCCACGCCCAGGGATGCGAAGGCGTCGGCCACAGCGCATTCCAGCTCGGCGAGATCAGGTACCAGCCCCAGGCGATGCCGAGATGGCCAGCCGTGCCGCCGCCCGCATGCAGGTTATCGACATAGGATTTCAAGGTTGCCTTGTTCTCGGTGAGTGGCAGCGGCGAAGAATTTTCACACGAAGTCGGCGTCACATTGAACGCGCCCGAGGAGGAATTGGCCCCGCCATATTCGATCTCGTTGGAGCCGTTGCGCTTGTTGTAATTGCTGGTGCCCCAGTTCCATAGCGGATTGCCGGCGATCATCGCATTGGTCGCGCTGGTTCCGCCAGCTGCATCGGTAAAGGCATTGATGCCAACACGTTCCGACACGCATGTGTTGTCGCCGATGTCGGTTTCAAACCAGCGCCGCTTGGGCGTGATTGTCCAGTTGCTGCTATAGCTGCAGCTGCTGCTGCAGCTGGCCTTCTCATAATAGAAAAACCGCTTGCCGGTCGACTGGTCGATCAGCACGCGGTTATTGTAGGCGTTGTAGCGCGACTGGGCCGAATCGCTTCCGGATGCAGCGTCGGTTCCCAGCGTGATCTTGCGCGTCACATCGTCGAAAAACTCGCCGGCATTGACGTTGGCATTGTACGTCGTCAGTGCGATGCGGACCGTGCCATCCAGTTCCCGGTCATCGGGCAGCAATTCATCAAAGGCAACCTTTGCCGATGCCTTCAGATTGTCGAGCCGGCTGTTGGAGTTCATCGATCCGGATACATCGAAAATGAATGCGACATCGACATTTCCGATGCCATAGGTCGTGCCGGACGTGACGGAGAAGTACAGCTCATCTCGCTGCAGCAGTTGCGTCAGCGTCGTCTTCTGGGAACACCGGATGGCGGCCACGATGTTCTGTGTGCCATCCTCGAAAACGACGGCAGGATCTCCACATGACAGACCCTCGCCCTGCGTCCCGATCAGGGCGTCGACATAGTTCGACACCAGCGTGCTGATTTCCGCCTGGGTCTTGCCCGCCTGCATGGCTTTCGATCCCGCAATGACCGCACTATCGATCACCGCCTGCACCTTGGTTTTCTGCGTAACCACCATCTGCACGTCAATCGCGATCCCTGCGATGCAGAGGATCGGCACAATCGCGATCGCGGCGATGACCGTGAGATTGCCTCGCCTGTCGGCTGCATAGTGACAGACACGAACATGATTCTGGAGCCTGTACATTTTCCCCGCCTCATCCACGGCCTTCCTGGCCGCAACCACGCGTCAGATTGCCTTGAAGTGTTTGTTTCTAAGTTAGAATTGTCAGCGTGTTTCACGCGGTTGCGGCAAGACGCGGTAAACCATGTTTCACGTCCTGCCGCCGGCCGGGTAAGTCCGAAATCCTAGTAGGTGATCCGCAGATCGGAGATGGATTGCGCAATCATGCTGTAGGCGTCCTTCAGCTGCTGGCCGTCTTCGGGGCTGAAGGCATGGTCGGCGCTGGAGGCGCAATATTCCAAAATTTCCTGGCCCTTGGGCGGTGCCTGGAACGCGACTGTATAAATCACGATATGCTCTTCCTTAGCAGCGTCGCACAGCGCCTTCGCCTGGTCGAAGGAATTGCCCTGGCCGCTCGAAAAATAGGAGTTGAACTCGCCATCGGTCATCATGATGATGGCCTTGGTTGCATCCGGCTCGTCATAGGGCAGCGGCTTCGACGCCGACGGCCAGACCGAATCCCATTTCGGATCGATCAGATACCAGCCCCAGGCAACGCCCATGTGACCGGCCGTCATGCTGAAATCATCGAGGTTGTTGACATAGGCGTTCAGGGCTGACCGGTTGTCTGTCAGCGGAAGCGGACCAATGCTGTTGCAGGTCTCGACAGACCAGCTGTTTTTATACGCATTATACTTGGCTTCGGCCGCTTCCAGCCATGCGCCCGGGCCCGGATCCTCATCCGTAAAGGCGTCCGATCCCACACGTTCCTTGACGCACGTATTGGTGATCGTCTTGGACGTCTCCGCAGGTGTCTTGACCTTTTTGGTTTTCGTGCACTTGCCCTTTTTGTTGGTCTTTGTGCAGACCTTTTCTTCTTTTTCATAGGTCGCCGTATAGGTGCGCGTCGGGTTCTCGTTGGTGACCGCCTTGAAATAGCTGCCCGCATTGACCATCGTGTCATAGCTGGTCATGGCGAGACGCACATCGTCCGACTTCGACGCATCATAGGTCTCCGGCAACAGCATGGTGACGGCATCGAGGGCCGCAGCCTTCAGGTCGCCCATCTTGCCCTTGCTGCCCATCGAGCCCGACACGTCGAACACGAACGCAACCTCGACCTTGCCGATGCCATAGGTCGAACCGGCGCGGACCCTGAAGTTCATCTTGCTCTGGCCGAACAGGTTCGACAGGGTTGTCGGCTGCGAGCAGAAGATCGACGCATTGATGTCTTCAGCGTCGTCTGCATATTCGAGCGCAACCGGGGCACAGTCGAGCGAGTTGCTTTGCTGTTTCAGCAGGGCGGCAACATAGGACGTTACTTCCTTCGTTACGTCCGTCCGCGAGGCGCCGGCCTGCATGGAGCGGGAGCCGAAGATCACGGCGCTGTCGACGACGGCCTGGACCTTGTTTTTCTGGGTCACGGTCATTTGCGTGTCGATCGCCACACCCACGATCGACAGGATCGGAATGATGGACAAGGCGAAGATGATGGCCGTGTTGCCGCGCGCGTCGGCGCGCCAGCTCTTGGCCAGGTCATTGACAGTTTTTTTCATCGTGCTGTACCTCCCCCGCTCAGGTTTCGTATTGGATACAGCCGCAAATATCCCACAAGATTCATTCAATATGGTGTGTAGCGGCTGAGAATTTCGGGAACATCGGGCAAGTTTGTGTTAATGGTTTTGGCCAGCGAATCGCACCAGAGAGTCCCCGCATGAGACAGTATCTCGACCTCTTGTCAGACATTCTCGAACACGGCTTCGAACGCGCAGATCGCACGGGAACCGGCACAAGGGCCGTGTTCGGGCGCCAGATGCGCTTTGATTTGGCTGACGGTTTCCCGATGGTCACGACCAAGAAGCTGCACCTGCGTTCGATCATTATCGAACTGCTCTGGTTCCTGAAGGGCGACACCAATATCCGCTATCTCAAGGACAATGGCGTTTCCATCTGGGACGACTGGGCCGACGAGAATGGCGACCTCGGACCCGTCTATGGTAAACAATGGCGCAGCTGGGCCGCCCCCGATGGCCGCGTGATCGACCAGATCCAGTGGGTTCTGGATGAAATCCGCACCAACCCGAATTCCAGGCGCCTGATTGTTTCGGCCTGGAACCCGGCGGATGTGAACGACATGGCCCTGCCGCCATGCCACTGCCTGTTCCAGTTCAATGTCATGGACGGCAAGCTGAACTGCCAGCTCTACCAGCGCTCGGCCGACATTTTCCTCGGCGTGCCGTTCAATATCGCGTCCTACGCCCTGCTGACGCTGATGATGGCCCGTGCGACAGGCCTGCAGGCTGGCGAATTCGTCCACACGTTTGGTGATGCCCACCTCTACCTGAACCATATCGAGCAGGCGCAGCTCCAGCTTTCGCGTGAGCCGCGCGCCCTGCCGACCATCACCCTCAATCCCAGCAAGACCGACCTGTTCGGCTGGGAATATGAGGACTTCAGGGTCGAGAACTACACGCCCCACGCCCATATCAAGGCACCTGTCGCGGTCTGACCCCCTCCCCTCCGGCAGGACAATATCCTGCCGTTCCCAGCCGTGATTTGCGGGTACCGATTGCCCAAACCGGCGAATTCAAGCAAATTCCGTCCCCGACGGTGCTCAGCCGTCTTTTCCTGGGAGGGAACCACCATGAAAATATTCGCCGCCGAGCTTCTCGGCACACTCACGCTGGTCCTGTTCGGATGCGGCGCCGCCGTCCTTGCAGGCGAGCATGTCGGACAACTCGGCATCGCGTTGGCCTTCGGCCTGGCCATTGTCGCCATGGCCTATGGCATCGGCCCGGTCTCGGGCTGCCATGTCAATCCGGCTGTCAGTTTCGGCGCATTCGTCGCCGGACGCATGGATGCCAGAACCATGCTGACCTATTGGGTGGCGCAATTCATCGGCGCCACGATCGGGGCGGGCATCCTCTACCTGATCGCAACCGGCAAGGCGGGCTATGATGTCGCGGTCAAAGGACTCGGCCAGAATGGCTGGGGAGAGGGCTATCTCGGTGAATACACGCTGGCCGCAGCCATCGTGTTCGAGATCGTCGCCACCTTCATCTTCCTCGTCGTCATCCTGGGCTCGACCCATGTTGCCGCGCCAACCGCCATGGCCGGCCTGTCGATCGGCCTGACGCTGACCGCGATCCACATTGTCGGCATCCAGGTCACGGGCGTTTCGGTCAATCCGGCGCGCAGCTTCGGCCCGGCGCTGTTTGCCGGCGGCGAGGCGATCTCGCAGCTCTGGCTGTTCCTCGTCGCGCCCCTCGTTGGTGCAGGACTTGCGGGCATGGCAGGCCGCACGGGGTTGCTCGACAAGGACGCCGCCTAGCGGTTCAGGCCTCGGCCGGATTCGTCAGGCCGAGGTCTTCCCGGCGCCGTATGACCCGCGAAACAATGACGGCGCCCACCATTTTCCCGATCACGAAAACGACCCAGTTGGCGACATGCAGCGAATTGCCGGGCTCGGCCCCGAATTCCATCTGCTTGGCGAGGTCAGCGCCGTAAAGGAAGACGGTTGTGTCGACCGGCGCCGCCAGGGCGCTCGACAACAGGATCCGTGTCGACAGGCGATACTTGGTGAAGGTGAACATCAGCCAGTCGACGCCCTCCGATACCGCAAAGGCGATGCCGCTCGCCAGCGCGATCACCGGCCACGCATAATAGAAGGACCAGGCCACAGCCATCGCCATCACGGCCAGCACCCGGTGGCCCATTTCCCGCTGGACGAAGTCGCGGATCACGAACACCATGCCGGTGACCAGCGTCATCGGGTGGAGCGAAATCCCCTGTGTCCAGGTCTCGCTTTTGCCGGCAATCTGGAATTCGGGGATCACGCCGAAAGACCAGTTGAGAAAAGGTATCAAAGCGACATACATCAGGGCCCAACCGCGCCCTTTGAGCAGGTAAATCGCCGTAAAGGTGAGAGTCAGCGCGCCGACAACCTGAACGGCCTGACTGGGGTTCCCATTGGTGATAATAGAGATGATTGAGCTGAACACACTTGCCCCCCGAACTGCAATTGGTCTCTGATAGCTGACAAATCAGGTTGCTTCGACCACAAAACGATGTGTTCCACATGCTTAACAAAGCGAGGGGAAAATTGCCCCGTAACCACAAATAACCTGAAGGACTTGTACTGCCGTAATGCACAGTGACGTCAAACTCAGCCTTATCGTGGCCCGCGGTCTGAACAATGTGATCGGCGCTGCCGGGCAGTTGCCCTGGCGCCTGAAGAGCGACCTGATGTTCTTCAAGAAGGTGACGCTGGGCAATCCGATCATCATGGGCCGCAAGACATGGGAAAGCCTGCCAAGGCGCCCGCTGCCGGATCGCGAGAACATCGTGATGACCCGCGACTGGACCTATGACGCGCCCGGCGCACGGGTCTATTCCAGCTTCTCGCCTGCCATAAACGCCGCCAAGGCCATCGCCGCGCGCGACGGCAAGACCGAAGTCTTCGTGATCGGGGGAGAGGCCATTTACAAGCGGGCCCTGCCCCTGGCTGACCGAATCTACCTGACCGACGTCGATGCCGCGCCTGAGGGTGATGCCTTCTTCCCTGCCCTGCCCGATCACGAATGGCATGAAGCCTCTGCCGCACGTTTCGAGGTCAGCGACGGCGACGACCACGCATTCACCATCCGCAAGCTAGAGCGCATAACGGCCGACGCCCGCACCGACGCCTAAGTCCGCCCCCTCACGCCCGCCTCGGCCCCACCGCCTGCTCCCCCGGCGGTACCCGTTGTGAGCGCCGTGCGCCAGCCCTAGTATGCCTCCATAACAAGGAGGAATGCGCATGGATTTCGAACTCGTGGCCGAAGGCCTCGGCTTTCCCGAAGGCCCCGTCATCATGGCGGATGGCAGCGTCATCATTGTCGAAATCCAGAAGGGCCAGATCTCGCGACACTGGGGCGCCGGCAAGTCGGAAGTGATCGCCACGCCCGGCGGCGGCCCCAACGGCCTCGCCATCGGCCCGGACGGCGCCCTCTGGTGCTGCAACAATGGCGGCTTCCAATACCATGATGTCGGCGGGCTGCTCATTCCCGGCAACTGCCCGGATGATTATTCCGGCGGCCGGATCGAGCGGATCGACCTTTCAACCGGCAAGGTCGAGCGTGTTCTCGACACGGTCGGCGGCAACCCCCTGAAGGGCCCGAACGACCTGGTGTTCGACAAGGCTGGCAATCTCTATTTTACCGATCACGGGAAAACCTATTCCCGGCACCGCGATTTCGGCGGCCTGTTCTTCCTGGCCCATGGCGCCTCCGAGGCGGCCGAACTCGATTTCCACTATTCCTCGCCTAATGGCGTCGGCCTTTCGCCTGACGAACAGACGGTCTTCATGGCCGATACGATGACCGGCCGCATGTGGGCCTTCGACCTGGTCGCCCCCGGCGAGATCAGGCCTGCCAGCCCGTTCAATGGCGGCCGCGTCGTCGCCACCATGCCGGGCCTGCAATATTTCGACAGCCTCGCCATGACGGCCGCCGGCAATGTCTGCGTCGCAACCATCCTGAATGGCGGCATCACCACGATCACACCGAAGGGTGAGTTCAGCCACGCAGCCTTCCCGGACATGCTGGTCACCAATATCGCCTTTGGCGGCGACGACATGATGGATGCCTGGCTGACCCTGTCGAGCACGGGCAAGCTCATCAAGTGCCGCTGGCCGGAACCGGGTCTCGTCCTCAACTTCAACGCCTGAGGCGCCGCGTCAGCCCTCGAAAACGATCTCCGGCGCCGGTTTGGTCTCCAGCGTATCGAGGCCCACGGCCACGGTGCGCGCCAATTCGTGGAAAATCCGGGCCGGTTCGCCGGCCGCCAGCGCCGCAGGCTGGCCGCTGTCGCCCCCTTCGCGGATCGCCTGCAGCATCGGGATCTGCGCCAGCAGGGGCAGGCCAAGCGTCTGCGCCATGTCGGCGCCGCCGCCTTCGCCCATCAGGTAGTGGCGGTTGCCGGCCGGGTCCTCGAACCAGCTCATCGTCTCGACAATGCCGAGCACCGGCACGGCGGTCTTTGTGAACATGGCGACACCGCGCCGGACATCCGCCAGCGCCACTTCCTGCGGCGTGGTGACAATGATGGCAGCGGTTACCGGCACGCGCTGCGCAATCGCCAGCTGCGCGTCGCCCGTGCCCGGCGGCGTGTCGATGACCAGCACGTCAAGCGCGCCCCACTCGGCATCATTCAGCATTTGCGCAATCGCCGACATGACAATTGGCCCGCGCCAGATCATCGGCGAGTCCGGATCAGACAGGTAGCCGATCGACAGGGTTTTCAGGCCATGCGCCTCAACCGGAACCAGCTTTTTCGATGCGGCCGTTTCCGGGTGCGCATCCTGCATGCCCAGCATGGTGGGAATCGACGGGCCATACACATCGGCGTCCAGCAGGCCCACCTTCATGCCCGTTTTCGCCATCGCCGCCGCCAGGTTCACCGCCACGGTCGACTTGCCGACGCCGCCCTTGGCGCTCGCCACAACGAGAATCCGGTCGATACCTTTAATCTTCGGAATGCCCGCCGCTTCTGGTGGAGCGCCCTGCTGCATCGCCTCGTCGGACAGCCGCGCGCCCTTCGATACCCGCCTTGGAGACGGTTCCAGCCTGACCTGCGGCGCCTGCGCAGCCGGTTTCTCAGCCGTCAGGATACTGGTCACGGACTTCACCCCCGCCACCAGTTCAGCCCGGCCTTCCGCCTCGATCCGGCGCGCCTCGGCTGCTTGCGTATCGGCTGGATCGGCCAGCAGGACAAGGATAGCGCGCCCGGAATCGTCCACATCGACCGACTCGAGCCAGTCAGGCGCACCCAGTGCGTCACGCACCTGCGCAGCCAGTTTCCGACGTGATTTTTGCTTCGAACCAAACACGTAATATAACCCCTGCGTCCTTGAAGCTCAGATTGAGGCATGCACTTATCACCGAAACACCTATATAGAAGCCTGCAAAAGCAATAACAGGAGGGGCTATGCCCTGGGACGACAAGACGAAATCCAGCGGCCCGTGGGGCGGCGGATCTGATGATGAACCCGGCAAGGATGGCGGCTCGCCCTGGACGCGCCCGGCTGGCGGTTCCGGAAACGGCGATCTCGAACAGCAGATGAAACGCATGCAGGAGCGGTTTCGCAAGCGCTCCGGCGGTGGCGGCGGAGGCGGTGGACGCCGCGGCGGCGGCACGGGCCCGAATTTTGGCCCGCTCGGCTTCATTGTGCTCATCGGCATTGGCCTGCTCGGCTGGCTGTCCACAAGCGTCGTCATGGTCGACCCGACCCAGCAGGCGGCCGTCTTCCGCTTTGGCAAATGGCAAACCAATTTCGGCCCCGGCCTGCATTTCCACCTGCCTGCCCCGTTCGAGCAACACGTGCTTGTCGAAGTGGAAAACCGCAAGGAAACCCGGATCGGCAACACGCTCGAAGAGAGCCTGATGCTGACGCAGGACGAGAATATCGTCGATATCCAGTTCTCCGTCTTCTGGAAGGTGGATTCCCAGAACCCCGAGAACTTCATCCTGAACGTGAAGAACCCGTCGGAAGCCGTCGAACAGGTCGCCGAATCGGTGATGCGTGAAGTCGTCGGCAAGACGCGCCTGCAAGGCGTTATTACGACCGAGCGCGATGTCGTGCAGACGGAAGTGGCCAAACAGATCCAGGCCCTGCTCAATGACTATCGTGCCGGTATCCAGATTCTGGCCGTCACGATCGACCGGTCGGATCCGCCCCAGCAGGTGATCGAGGCGTTCAACGATGTGAACGTGGCCGAACAGGATGCCGAGACGAATATCAACCAGGCGACCCAGTTCGCCAACGAAGTGGTGCCTCAGGCCCGCGGTACGGCCCAGCGCCTGCTGCAGGAAGCTGAAGCCTATCGCGACCAGGTCCTCGCCGATGCCCAGGGTGAAGCCTCGCGCTTCGAACAGATCTATGAGGAATACCGCAAGGCGCCGCGCGTGACGCGTGAGCGCATGTACCTGGAAACCATGGAAAAAGTGCTGGAGCGCTCCGACAAGCTGATCATGGATCAGGACTCCGGCGCCGTTCCCTACCTGCCGCTGGAACGTACCCAGCAGAAACCAAGCGGAGGGCAGCAATAATGCGTGCTTTTGGATGGCTAACCATCATTGTCGTCGGCGCCGTAGTTCTGGTGCTCATGAATTCATTCTTCGTCGTCCGTCAGGACGAACAGGCCCTCATGCTGCAGGTCGGCGAACCGAAACAGGTTTATAACGCGGCCGGGCAGGACCAGGCCGGCCTCTATTTCAAGATCCCTATGTTCCAGCAGATCGAAAAGCTCGACAAGAAGAATATCGGCCTTGATATCGAGAACATCGAAGTGCTCGCGTCCGACCAGCGCCGTCTCACCGTCGATGCCTTTGTCCGCTGGCGCATCAAGGATCCGCTGAAATTCTACCAGCGTTTCCGCAATGAGACCGCCGCTGCCAGACAGCTCAATCAGATCACCAACTCGAACATCCGCGAAGCCCTGGGCGATGTGCCGGTCCCGGAAATCATTTCCGGCCAGCGGTCACAGCTGATGGACCGGATTCGCACCAAGGTGAATGATCAGCTGACCGATGACGGTATCGACATCATCGACGTCCGCATCCGCCAGGCCGACCTTCCGCAGGAAGTGGCGCAGGGCGTGTACAGCCGGATGCAGTCGGCCCGTCTTCAGGAAGCCCAGCGCATCCGTGCCGAGGGCGAGGAAAAGTCCCGCCTGATCCGCGCCCAGGCCAGCCGTGAGAGAACGGTCATCGAGGCCCAGGCCCGCGAGCAGGGCCAGATCATCCGCGGTGAAGGCGACGCCAAGTCGACCCAGGTCTATGCCAATGCCTACAACAAGGATCCGGAATTCTTCCGCTTCCAGCGCGCCCTGATCGCCTGTGACAAGGCCATTCAGGAAGGCACGCAGGTGATTGTTAGTCCGAAAAGCCTTGGCATCTGCGACGAGTTCATCGAGAGCGCCCGCGTCAATGGCGGCGCCCGTTAGGGCTGAAGTCACGTGTCAACGTTCTATCTGATACTGGCTGCGGCCGGAATCTGGTTCTTTCTTGAGGGGGCGATCTACGCGATCGCCCCCGATTTCATGCGCCGCATGGCCGCGCGCCTCGCCGAGATGCCGAGCCGCGATATCGCCTTTGCGGGCCTCGCCTCAGCTGTCATCGGCGCGGCCTTGCTCGTGTTTGCAGTCAGAGCCGCCTGAGCCTGTTGCAACAGGGGCGCAAAGCGCCATACTGATCAGGCTACGTGCAACATCCGACTCTCAGGAGCCCCTCGCCTCATGCGCATTCCGGCACTCGCCGCCCTCGGTTTCTTCGCTGCCCTTGCCCTGCCGGTTTCGGCTCAAGGCAGCCTGTCGCGCCCCGTTGAAGGCGTCGACCAGAAAGTGCAGCCGCAAAGCTTCCGCGACCTGTCAAAGCGCCTGATGCCGGCCGTTGTGAACATCTCGACCCAGCAGACCATCGCACCGAACGGATTGCCCACCTTTCCGGAGGGTTCGCCGATGGAACGCTTCAATGAATTCTTCGGCCGCGATGAGGACGGTTTCGAGCGTCAGGGCTCGCTCGGCTCCGGCTTCGTGATCAGCCCCGACGGCATCATCATCACGAACAATCACGTGATCGAAAACGCTGACGAGATCGAGATCAATTTCTCCGATGGCCGCGTGCTGGACGCCAGGCTGATTGGCCGCGACCGCGACACCGACCTCGCCGTGCTGAAAGTCTCCAGCAACACCCCGCTGCCCTATGTCGACCTTGCCGACAGCGACCGCGCCGAAGTGGGTGACTGGGTCATCGCCATCGGTAACCCGTTCGGTTTTGGCGGCTCGGTCTCCGCCGGCATCATCTCGGCACGCAACCGCGACCTCAATGCCGGCCGGTCTGACGATTTCATCCAGACAGACGCGGCCATCAACCGGGGCAATTCCGGCGGCCCGCTGTTCAATCTCGGCGGCGAAGTCGTCGGCGTGAACACGGCCATCATCTCGCCCACGGGCGGATCGGTCGGCATCGGTTTCTCGGTGCCCTCCAACATGGTCAAGCGCATATCGCAACAGCTGATCGACCACGGCAAGGTGCGGCGCTCCTGGCTCGGCGTGAACGTGCAGGATGCCGATGCCGCCCTGGTCAAGGCCTACAAGGCCAAGGGCAAGGGCGGCGTGATCGTCACGCGCATCACCGATGGCGGCCCGGCCGACCAGGCCAAGCTTGAGGTCGGCGACCTGGTCCTCAGCTTCGATGGACAGGCGATTGCCAGCGTCCGCGAAATGACCCGCCTCATATCCGACGCGCCGATCGGCAAGACCGTGCCACTCTCGATCATTCGCGGCGGCAAGGCCCGCACGATTTCGGTCACGCTGGGCGAACTCGAGGATGATGACGCAGTGGCCGAAGCCAGCCTGATGCTCGACGGCCCCGCCAGCAGCAATGATCTCGGCGCGGAACTCTCCGGCATCGACGATGATATCCGCCGCCGCTTCGGCATTCCGAAGGATGTGGAAGGCGTTGTCGTCACCAGCGTCAGCGCGCGCGGACGCTCATTTGGCAAGCTGAGCCGCGGGGATGTCATCGTGGAAGTGAACTTCAACAAGGTCTCCAGCGTCACCGATACGGTGGCGAAGGTGGAAACCGCCATGACCACGCCGCAACAGCCGCTCCTGTTGCGCGTCAAGCGGCGCGGCGATGCCGGCTGGTTTGACCAGTTCCTGTCGATCGAACTTACGAAATAGGCGCCGCCGGGGCGGCGCCCCAAATCCGCTCAGATGGAAGTCAGGATCGCCTTGGCAGCAGCGTGGCATTTCTCGATCTCGTGGTCGAGTCCGATGCAGATGCGGGTCCATTCGGGCTTTTCTGACCAGCGCGCGCCGACAACCCTGACGCCCTTGTCCAGCATCTTCGCTGCGAACTCGCCATTCGGCATGCCGACATCCATGTAGATGAAGCTGCCCTGAGGATCCGATGCGATCGGGCGGCCAAGGTCTTTCGCCATGGCAATCAGCCTGGCGCGGCCAAGCGCCGTCTTCATCCGCATCTCTTCATAATAGGCCGTGTCCTCGAGCGCCGCCATGCCGCCGACAAGGCCGAGATAGTTCACGTCAGACAGGCGGCCGGTCTTGCGGATCGTCATCGCCATGTCAGGCTGCATCAGGCCGTATCCGAGCCGTTGGCCCGCCATCGCGTAGATCTTCGAGAAGGTCCGCGCCACGATCACGGGCCGTCCGGCCTTGACGAACTCGGTCATCGCCCCTGCCGGATAATCATCCGACATGTCGAGATAGGCTTCATCGATGAAGACCGGCACTTTGGCGGATGCCTCTTCAACGAACGCCTTCAGCACGGCCGGAGGCACCACTTTGCCGGTCGGGTTGTTCGGGTTGCAGATATAGACCCCTGATGTGTTCGGACCGATCGCTGCGGCGATGGCCTCCATATCGAAGCCGAGGTCGGCTGCCAGCGGCACCTGGATGACATTGGTCCCGATGCTCGCGGCAACGCGCGGAACGCCTTCATAGGTCAGCGCCGAGGTCACAAGGTCCCCGCCCTGCACATGCACATAATCCGCAAAGGCGGCGAGGATCGGGCTCGAGCCATTGGTCACCAGTACCTGCTCGGGGGCCACGCCCTCGCGCTTTGCGATCATCTCGGCAAAAGCAACCGTCTGTGGCCGCGCATAGCGATAGATATTGCCCACACCCGCCCGCATGGCATCCATGGCTTTCGGAGAGGGACCGAACGGGTTTTCGTTCGACGACAGGATGGCGATGGCATCGGGGTCGATGGCCGCTGTTGCTGCGGATGCCGGCGTCGCGGCGCCAGCGCCTTCCGTACAGGCGGCAAGGCCCGCTGCGGCGCCGAGTGCGCCAACGCCGGCAAATTTCATCAGGTTGCGCCGCGATGGCGAGATCAGCATGTCATAGTCAGGATTTTTCATGGGAAGGCCCTGTGGAATATGGGGCGGGCAACTGGCGAAAACTCTACTGAACTCACCCGCGGGAATGGTGACCACTACGCCGCGCCCGCTGCGGCGCCGCAACGGGAATCCATTCGCTCGGCCCTCTTACGCCGCCTCATGCCCATCAATCAGTCAGGCCGGCCCGCGCGTGAAGCGAAATCCGCCCCGCCATGCCTGCAAACCGCGCAGCCTAGCCCGCAACGAACTCGCTGGCGGCATAGCCCTGGAAGAACAGCGCCGCCGTCAGGTCCGCATGGCTGATTGCGGCGGTCGCCTGCTCGGCGACAATCGGCTTGGCGTGATAGGCAATGCCCAGACCGGCCGCGCGGATCATGTCCAGGTCGTTCGCCCCGTCGCCCAGCGCCAGCGCATCATCGCGGACAAGGCCATGCGCGGCGGAGGCTTCATCCAGGGCCGACAGTTTCGCTTCGCGTCCGAGTATCGGCCGGCCAACATCGCCGGTCAGCGCCGCGCCGTCATCCATCAGCGTGTTCCCGCGATGGGCATCGAAACCGGAAAGGCCTGCAACGCGTGACGTGAAGAAGGTGAAGCCGCCCGAAACCAGCACGGCATGGGCGCCATGCGCTTTCATCGTCGCCGTCAGCGTCCGCGCGCCGGGGTTCAGCGTGATCCGCTCGCGATAGGCCGCTTCCAGCGCCGCCAGCTCCAGGCCCTTCAGCATCGCCACACGCGTGGTCAGCGCACCCTCGAAATCCAGTTCGCCGCGCATCGCGCGTTCGGTGATCGCAGACACTTCCGCTTTCAGCCCGGCAAAGTCGGCGAGCTCATCAAGGCATTCCTGCCCGATAATGGTGGAATCCATGTCGGAGATCAGCAGGCGCTTGCGCCGGTTCGCCGCAGGCAGCACGCAGACATCCGCCTCCAGCCCCTTCACGGCGGCATGTACCGCCTCTGCCACCCCCTCATCCCCCCCGTCGAACACATATTCGCACGCCTGCCACACCGCGCCGTCCGACAGGACCCGCAGCTGCATGCTGCCGATACCTGCCGAGGCGAGAATTTCCCCCAATTCTGCAGGAAGTTCAGTGCGCTCTGGCGCCGCCACGGCTGTGACAGCAAGGATTTTGCGGGAATTATCCGGCTTCTGGGTCATGTTTTCAGTCTCTTGGTGGCTTTCCACGCGCCCGACAAGCCCTTAGGTCTAGAGCATGCATCCGGCAATCCTCATTCATGGCCCCACCGCCAGCGGCAAGACCGCCCTTGCCATCGCCGTTGCCCGGCGACTAGGGGGTGAAGTCATCAACGCTGATTCCATGCAGGTTTACAGGGACCTTCAGGTCATAAGCGCGCGCCCCGACGCCGAGGAAATGAACGGCGTGTCCCACCACCTGTTCGGCCATGTCGATGCGGCCACCCGCTATTCCACCGGTGACTGGCTGGAAGAAGCCCGGCGCGAGATCAAGCGTATCGAGCTGAAAGGCAAGCGCGCCATCCTCGTCGGCGGCACCGGTCTCTACCTGCTGGCGCTGACCCAGGGCCTGTCCAGCATACCGCCGGTTCCCGAGGATATCCGCGCCGAAGTCCGCGCCATATCGGAAGCCGAGGGCGCTGTTGGCCTGCGCGACCGGCTGGCACCTGTCGATCCGGAAACGGCGGAGTGGCTCGGCACGGGTGACCGCCAGCGGCTCGCCCGCGCCTACGAAGTCTGGCTCGCCACAGGCCGCCCGATCAGCCAGTTCCAGGAGGAGCGCCAGCCGCCCGTCCTGCAGGACGGCGAATGGATCGGTTTCGCCCTGACCCCGCCCCGCTCGCGCCTCTACCAGAAAATCGACCGCCGGTTCGAAGGCATGCTGATGCAGGGCGCAATGGACGAGGCCCGCGCCCTGATGGAACGCAACCTCGACCCGGAACTGCCCGCGATGAAAGCGCATGGCATGCCATGGCTTACCGCCTTCGCGCGCGGCGAGATCAGCGCCGAACTTGCGGCCGAAAATGCAAAGCGCGATACAAGGCGCTATGCAAAAAGGCAATTTACGTGGATCGGCAGGCAATTCCCGTTCTGGCCGCGCATCCCTTCCCTGGAGCCGGAAAACCGCCTGAGGGTGATTCATGCCCTTTATAGGGAGATTGACACCGTCAAAGAGGCAGATTATTCCTAAGCCCGACGTTGGAGGAAACGCACTGTGCGCACATCACTGGTACTCGTTATTAGGCATCCGTAGTCGACTGACCATTCAGTTGATTGCGGATGCGCGCACTTAAGGGTCTCCTCAGGGGGCCCTTTTTCATTTCAGCCCTGACCCTTTTTGATCCAGCCATCCCGAGACACTCATGACCACAGCCACCAAGTCCAAGACGCGCGCCGCCCACGCGGCGAAGAATGAGCCCCGCATCATGACCGGAGCCGAAATCGTCATCGAGGCCCTGCGTGAGCAAGGCGTCGAATCGATCTTCGGCTATCCGGGCGGCGCGGTTCTGCCGATCTATGATGCGCTGTTCTCGGCGCCTGACATCCAGCACATCCTGGTGCGCCATGAACAGGGCGCCGGCCATGCGGCCGAAGGTTACGCCCGGTCGACCGGCAAGTGCGGCGTCGCCCTCGTCACCTCCGGGCCCGGTGCCACCAACATGGTCACGCCGATCACCGACGCCATGATGGATTCCATCCCTATGGTGGTCCTTTGCGGCCAGGTGCCCACCCACCTGATCGGCACCGATGCGTTCCAGGAATGCGACACGGTCGGCATCACCCGCACCTGTTCCAAGCACAATTACCTTGTCACCGACGTCAATGACCTCGCCCGCGCCATCCACGAGGCCTTCCTGATCGCCACATCGGGCCGTCCCGGACCGGTCGTCATCGACATTCCCAAGGACATCCAGTTCGCCACCGGCACCTATATCGGCAAGGAAGGCGTCCACAAGGCCACCTACAAGCCGCGCACGACGCCGGATCAGGACTCGGTCACCGCAACGGTCGACCTGATCATGTCATCCTGGCGCCCTGTCTTCTATACAGGCGGCGGCGTGATCAATTCCGGACCCCGTGCGTCGGAACTGCTGCGTGAACTTCAGGCCCTCACGGGCATCCCCGTGACATCAACCCTGATGGGCCTCGGCGCCTTCCCGGCCTCCCATCCCGACTGGCTCGGCATGGTCGGCATGCATGGCAGTTTCGAAGCGAACAATGCGATGCATGATTGCGATCTGATGATCTGCGTCGGCGCCCGCTTCGACGACCGCGTCACGGGTCGGATCGACGCCTTCTCGCCCAATTCCAAGAAGGTCCACATCGACATCGATGCCTCCTCGATCAACAAGATCGTGCGCGTTGACGTGCCCGTCATCGGCGACTGCGCCGAAACGCTGGAAGCCATCCTCAAGGCGCTCTCCGCCCGCAGGGGCAAACGGCCCGACCTGACGATCTGGAAGAAGCAGATCGCCGTCTGGCGTGCGCGCGACTGCTTTGCCTTCCAGAACTCCGATACCGTCATCAAGCCGCAATACGCCGTCCAGCGCCTCTATGAGCTGACCAGGGACCGGGACACCTATATCTCCACCGAAGTCGGCCAGCACCAGATGTGGGCGGCCCAGTTCTACCATTTCGAGGAACCCAACCGCTGGATGACCAGCGGCGGCCTCGGTACGATGGGTTACGGCCTGCCCGCAGCCGTCGGCATCCAGACAGCGCATCGCGACGCGCTGGTCATCGACATTGCCGGCGAAGCCTCGATCCAGATGGTGATGCAGGAATTCTCGACCGCCGTGCAGCACAAGCTGCCGGTCAAGGTCTTCATCATGAACAATGAATGGATGGGCATGGTGCGCCAGTGGCAGGAATTGCTGCACGGCGAGCGCTATTCCCATTCCTATTCGGAAAGCCTGCCTGATTTCGTCAAACTGGCAGAGGCCCTCGGCGGCCACGGCATCCGCTGCGACGATCCGGCTGAACTCGATGCGAAAATCATGGAAATGATCGACCATGACGGCCCGGTCCTGTTCGATTGCCGTGTCGAAAAGGCCGAGAATTGCCTGCCGATGATTCCGTCGGGGTCTGCTCATAATGAGATGATCCTGGGGGAGATAACTGGTAACGAAGTCAGTGACGCCGGGAAGAAGCTGGTCTAGCGCCGGACAGGCATGGGTTTTGGGACGTATTGTGTAGATGAGTATGAGCGATATCCTCGCCCTGCTGCGCGAACACCTTGATGTGGTGATCGCGATCGGCTCGGCGCTGGTGGCGCTCGTCAGCGCCTTCGTGTCGCGCGCCGAAACCCGCCGCCAGCGCCGCCTGCAGACCGAACGCCTGCGCCAGAGCATTGATGCAGCCAGCCTCGAATGGGGCAATCACGCGATTGATGCCCTCGGCCGCGCCGCCATGTTCGCCCGCACCCGCCACCTGCAGGCCAATAACGGCACCTTCGCCGCCGGCAAGCACAGCCTGATGATCAACCTGTCTGCCCTCGTCGAACGCGGCCGCATGTTTTTCCCGAACCTCGACGCCGACAACAAGGGCATGGACAAGGACGGCGCCTATCGCGGTCACCGCCCGCCCATCCTCGATGCGATAATGTGGGCCTATTTCGAGCTCGATGCCCTGACACGTGATGGCGGCCCGACCGGCGACAATAGCGCAGATTATATCGATGATTGCCGCCGTCTGATGGTGTCGGAACTGCAGGCCCATCTCGACCCGCGCCGCCTCGACAAGATAGTCGAGCGCTATGACGACCAGACCCACGAAAACCGGCGCGAAGCCATCGACCGCGCCAATGCGCTGAAAGCACGCCTTGAATCCCGCAGGCCCGGACTTGTCCTCGACACGTCGCAGCGGCCCGCCACCCCTATGGAGACGCGACAATGAGCGACGGAACAATCGGCAATACAACGGGCGCGCCCAAGTCGGCCTACTTTCTCTCTCACGCGGACGAAGCCGTCGAGCGCCGCACGCTGGCCGTGCTCGTCGACAACGAACCCGGCGTCCTCGCGCGGGTCGTCGGCCTCTTTTCCGGGCGTGGCTACAACATTGACAGCCTGACGGTCGCCGAGGTTGACGCCAGCCAGCACCGCTCGCGCATCACCATCGTCACCCAGGGCACGCCGCACATCCTGGAACAGATCGAGGCCCAGCTCCTGCGCATCGTGCCCGTCGGCGAAGTGATCGACATCACCAAGTCGAAACGCGGCATCGAACGCGAGCTCGCGCTGATCAAGGTTGCCGGCACGGGCGAAGTCCGCGTCGAGGCCCTCCGCATCGCCGAAATCTTCCGCGCCCGCGTCATCGACACGACAAATGCGAGCTTCATCTTTGAGCTGACGGGCGCATCTGACAAGATCAGCCAGTTCATCGACCTGATGCGTCCGCTCGGACTGGTCGAGGTCAGCCGGACAGGCGTCCTGTCGATCAAGCGGGGAAAGGAGCAGGGATGATGCGACTTCAGGCCATAACACTCGCCGTCTTTCTGGCCGCTGGCCTTGCCAGCGCCGCCGAGGATCCGCCGGAAAGCTGCCGTCCGAAAGTTGCCGGCAGCGCGCTCGCCCTGGCGGATGACGCGGAAGCGGCGCAGTTGCAGTGCGATATCGACCGCGCAGCACAGCTCGTGAACCGGTCAGAGCGTCTGGCCGCAGGCTCGTCCCGGCCGGTCATCCGCATCGTCGATACCGCCTCCCCCAGCGGCGCGGCCTATATCTATGACGTGATCGGCACCGGCCCGTCCTACTGGCTGTCGGCGCATTCGGTGCCGGGAGACGAATCCGAGCGCAACAGGGTGCCCGTCTGCAGGCTTGGCACGAACCTGTCCGAAATTGTCTCGGCCAAGGTCGCGTCCGCACTGGAGACTGTCGGCACATCGGCGCTTCCCGCCTATGGTCCGCGTGAAGACGTTTCGGTCAATCCCGACGGGTCGCGGCGCGTTGTGCTCCTGCTCGACACGCACGACATCATCACCACGATCGTCACGCCTGAAGGCCCACGGCATTTCTCACGCCATGCGCGCGCGTCTGACGAGATTGCCCGGATCAACCAGATGATCATCGGCGTGGCCAATTTCAGCGACGGCTGGATTTGCGACGCCAACTGAACCACACCCCATCAACCCCACCCCAAAGCGGAGCTTTTTGAAGCCAATGAAAGTTTATTACGAGCAGGATGCAGACCTTTCCCTGATCCAGAAGAAGAAGGTCGCCGTCATCGGCTATGGCAGCCAGGGCCATGCACACGTGCTGAACGCGCGCGACAGCGGCGTGAAGGATATCGTCGTCGGCCTGAAGGAAGGCTCCGCCAGCCGCGCCAAGTGCAAGGCCGAAGGCCTGACGGTCATGACGCCCGCCGAAGCCACCAAATGGGCTGACGTGGTGATGATCCTCATCCCCGACGAATTGCAGGCCGTTGTCTGGGCCAACGAGATCGAGCCGCACACGCGCGAAGGCCAGCACATCATGTTCGGCCACGGTTTCAACATTCATTACAACCTGATCCGTCCGAAGGCCGGCATCGACATTTCCCTGTCGGCGCCCAAGGGCCCCGGCCATACGCTGCGCGCGCAATACCAGATGGGCTTCGGCCTGCCGGGCCTCATCGCCATTCATCAGGATGCCTCCGGCACCGCCAAGGATGTCGCCCTCTCCTATTCGAAAGCCATCGGCAACACGCGCGCCGGTGTCATCGAAACATCCTTCCGTGAAGAGACCGAAACCGACCTCTTCGGCGAACAGGCCGTTCTCTGCGGCGGCATCGTCGAGCTGATCAAGGCCGGCTTCGAAACGCTGGTCGAGGCAGGCTACGCCCCGGAAATGGCCTATTTCGAATGCCTCCACGAAACCAAGCTGATCGTCGACCTGATCTATGAAGGCGGCATCGCCAACATGAACTACTCGATCTCGAACACGGCCGAGTATGGCGAATATGTCTCCGGTCCGCGCATCGTGAACGCCGACACCAAGGCCGAAATGAAGCGCGTGCTCACCGACATCCAGGATGGCACATTCGCCCGCAACTGGGTGCTGGAAAACCAGGCTGGCGCCCCCAGCTTCCACGCTAAGCGTGCCCGCATGAACGACCACCTCATCGAGGAAGTCGGTGAAAAACTGCGCGGCATGATGCACTGGGCCCAGAATGACCGCCTGGTCGACAAGGCCCGCAACTAGGGCCTGGCAATACATGACTGACAGATCTCCGCAGCGTCCCGGTTTCTCGCATCGCATCGCGACGCCGGATGACGCGGCGGAGATCAGTTCCCTGATGAACGTGGCCATCGGCGAACTGCAAAAGGACTTCCTCAGCCCCGAGCAGATCGCCGTGTCGCGTTCCATCATGGGGCTCGACCGGACGCTGATCGCCGACGGAACCTATTTCCTGATCCATGATGGCGAGACGGGCAGGCTCGCCGCGTCCGGCGGATGGAGCCGCCGCGCAACGCTCTATGGCGGAGACCATACCGCCGCCCAGCGCAATGACGCCCTGCTGCGTCCGGGCACGGACGCCGCCCGTATCCGCGCGATGTACACCCACCCGGATTTCACCCGCCGCGGCCTCGGCCGGATGATCCTCTCCCTCTGCGAAAATGCTGCCCGCGCCGAAGGATTCACCCGGCTGGAAATGGGCGCCACTCTGGCCGGCGTTCCCCTGTACGAAGCCTGCGGCTATCGCCTGATCGAACATACAATTGGCGCCTCTGCCGATGGCGTGGACGTGCCGGTTCTGCGCATGGGCAAAACGCTCGCCTGAGCTCGGCCTCACTCTGCGGCGCGGTTCAGATCCACGTCGCCTTTGATGCCCGCCACTTTTCCCCGCATCGAATACTGCCAGATCGCATGGGGCATGCCCGGCGGGCCATCGACGCTGCGTATCCAGAGCGGATAGCGGTCAAACGATCCGGCGATCCAGTCGGCGTGGAATTCCGGTGTTGTGTAGATGACAGGCGCTGCGCCATACTCGGCCTCCAGCCGGTCGAGGAAGGCCTGCAAGTCCGCCTTCGTGCCCGCCTCGTCCCGGAAGGGCTCGCAATTATGCGCATATTCCAGATCGACTGCCGGCGGCAGTGTCCCGCCGCGCACTTCGACTGACTGGATGAAATTCACAGCCTGCGCCTCCCACGGCTTGCACAGGATGTAGAAATGATAGGCGCCGAGGTGATATCCCCGCCGGGTCGCCTCGATCCAGTTTGACTGGAAGGCCGTGTCCTTCCAGTCGCGGCCCTCGGTAGCCTTCAGGTAGATGAAATCAAGGTTCTCCGCCTCCAGCGCCTCCCAGTCCACGCGGCCATTATGATGGGACAGGTCTATGCCGCGCGCGCCGGGCGGCAACAGGCCGCCATCCGGCCCCGGCTCCCCCGCTGGCGCGCACGCCGCCAGGGCCAGGACTGCTGCAAATGCTGCGAATCTGACTGTCATGACCGCCAGTCTGGCATGCAATGATGGCCCCGTCGCGTCCAAACCCAAGCCATTGCGCGGCTCAACCTCTGCGCGGTCCGCCGTGCCGGAAATTCGCGTGTGGCACGTGATTTGCTTGTTTTTCCCAAATTATTCAGTCACCCGGGGACGAATCCATTGGCCAATCAACCCTCCACGCCGCGTCCGCCGCGCTCGCAAGACGGCAGCTCCCTCTCGGCAGGATCCGTGCTCGAAGGCAGACTCGCCTTTTCCGGGCCGGTCATGCTGTCTGCCCATGTGAAAGGCGACATCACCACTGACAGCCTTCTGGTCGTCGAGGCCGGCGCCGTCATCGAAGGCAATGTTTCGGCCACCATCATCATCGTCCATGGCAGGATCAAGGGCTCCGTCAGCGCCAGCGAGGTGATCGAAGCCTGGCCCGGATGCCGCCTCGAAGGCCGTGCCTACGCGCCCAGCATGCGGGTCGAGGAAGGCGCCAGCATACTCGCAGATCTCCTCATCTCACCCGAACGTCCGGCCGGCTGGCTGACACAGGGCGAGGCCGCCACCGCGCCTGCCCCTGCTCCCCTGCCGGCGCCCTCCGCATCGCCTGAGCCTTTGGCCGCAGCGCCAGCCGCTGCAGCGCCCCGTCCGGCGCCGATGCCGGCGTTCACGAATACGATGTTCGCCCAGCCCGCCAAGTCGGGATCGGGCAATTAGGGCCTCAGCGGCCCGCGCCATCCTTCAGGCGTTCCCAGGTGTCATCATTCGGATCATAGGCGCCCAGTCCCGTGATCCGGTCGCAGGCCCATTCATACCCGCCATCGCAGGCCGCCTGCAGGTGCCGCGTGCCTTCGGCGACATTCTTCGGGCCACCCTTGCCCGCGTACAGCATGTTGCCATATCCGGCGCAGGCGCTGACTTCGCCCATGTCACACGATAATTTGTACAGGCGCCGGGCCTCTGGCAGGTCCTGCTCCATGCCACTGCCCTTCGCGGCCAGATAGGCGAGCGTCGCGCACCCGGCTGCGTCCTTGCCCGAACAGGCCTTGCGATAGGCTTCCGCCGCTGCCTCGTAATCCTGGATGCCGCCCCGGCCCTTGCGGTGATAGTCGCCCAGCCTTGTGCATGCGGCATAGTCCTTTGCCCCGCATTCGCGCATGGCTTCAGCGCGCCCCGCCCGATCCTTCGCCAGCGTCTCCGCCGCCTCTTCGAGGGCGATTTCCGCCTGCGTGCGCTCCACCTGGTTGCCCTGCGCCAGTGCGGGCGCGGCTGAAAGGCTGGCCGCAACGACGAGTAACAGGCTTGTGAGATGACGCATGGTCGAACACTCCGCATGATTTGGGTTGAGACCAATCATACGCCCCGTCCGGGGAACCGTCCACGTGGCGCACTGCGCAAGAAGTCCAGACCCGACCCTTGCCGCCGCAGCCGCCAGGGCGCAAACTCGCGCAAACAGACACTGAAATCGGGAGACATCAGGCGCATGGCCGCACAAGACCAGCTACCCATCGGATCAGGCTTTCACGGAAAATCGACCGCCAGCGAAGTGCTTGAAGGCATAGACCTCACAGGCAAGAACGCCATCGTCACGGGCGGATATTCCGGCATCGGCCTCGAGACCGTCCGCGCCCTTGCCGCCGCCGGGGCGCGGGTCACCGTTCCCGCCCGCCGCGTCGAAGTGGCAGAAGATGCCCTGGCCGACGTGGCCGGCGAGATCGAGATTGCCGCGATGGACCTTGCCGACCTCAAATCGGTCGAGAAATTCACGCGCGACTATGACGACGCCAAACGCGGCCTCGACATCCTCATCAACAATGCCGGCATCATGGCCTGCCCGGAAGGGCGCGTCGGCCCCGGCTGGGAACGCCAGTTCGGCGTCAACCATCTCGGCCACATGGCGATGAGCCTGGCGCTCGCCCCGTCTATGCAGCGGGCCGAATCCGCGCGCGTCGTCGCCCTGTCCTCGACCGGGCACGTCCGCTCCGACATTCTCTGGGACGACCCGCACTTCAACACGCATCCCTATGACAAATGGGAAGCCTACGGACAGGCCAAGTCAGCCAACGCCCTGTTTGCGCTGGGCGTTGACCATCGCGGCCGCGATGTCGGCGTAAGGGCCTTTTCCGTGCATCCCGGCGGCATCTTCACCCCGCTTCAGCGCCACCTCTCGGAAGAGGAAATGGTCGCCCTCGGCTGGAAGGCCGCAGACGGCACCATCCCGCCCCAGGTCCAGGCCATGTTCAAGACGCCCGAACAGGGCGCAGCCACCAGTGTCTGGGCCGCCACCTCGCCCCGGCTTGACGGCCGCGGCGGCGTCTATTGCGAAGACTGCGACATCGCCCAGCTCGCAACCGGCGACAGCCAGCGCTGGCAGCATGCCCGGCCATGGATCTGCGATGATGAAAAAGCCGAACGCCTCTGGTCGATGAGCGAGAAAATGCTGGCCGAGGCCTGAACCCGGATAATCAGGAGGAAACACGCATGAAATACGCACTGACAGCCCTCATCGCAGGTGGCCTCGCGGCCGCCTGCACCACGCCCCCGCCCCCTGCCCCGTCTGACCCCGCCGCCCTCCTGCCCATCGAGACCACCACGACAGCAGCGGCGGCCCCCGCAGCGCCGGCCGAACCTGCCGCGCCAGAAGGCTTCGACTATGACAGCGTGTTCGCCCAGGACGACCGTCCGGCTGAGGACTATGAGCAATACGAAGTCCGCAAGTCGAAAGACGTCCTCGCCTTCACCGGCGTCGCGCCCGGCATGACCGTCGTCGACCTCGAAGCAGGCGGCGGCATGTATACCGAACTCCTCTCCCGCGTCGTCGGCGATACGGGACAGGTCTACATGCAGAACCCGCCCGCCTTTGATGCCTTCCTCGGCGATACCGTTGAAAAGCGCGTCGATGGGCGGCTTGCCAATGTCACCAAGGTCAGGGCGCCGTTTGACGACCTCTCCGCCGTGCCGGATGCCTCGGCCGATCTCGTGACATGGCTGCTCGGCCCGCACGAGCTCTGGTACACGCCGGACGGGGCAGAGCCCGGCGCGCTGGGCGATCCGGAAGGCGCCTTCGCTGAAATCGCCCGCGTCACCCGCCCGGGCGGCGCCTTTGTCGTGCTCGACCACATGGCCCCGGCAGGGTCTCCCGCCACGACCGGCGGCGAAACCCACCGCATCGACAAGGCCATCGTGATCGCGATGGCCGAGGCCAATGGCTTCACCCTGACGGAGGAAAGCGGCCTGCTGGCCAATGCCGAAGACGATGGCAGTCTGAACGTGTTCGACCCGGCCATCCGCCGCAAGACCAACCGTTTCCTGCTCAGGTTCACGAAGGACTGACGGCCGAACCTGCCGCAGCCAATACGCCGGCCGGGCGCGCCATCGCGGCCGGCCGGATGATGCCCTTTCCACGCCCGGCTGCTTCATGCCTTCGCAATCCTTAATGCCGGCGCTGAAACTCCATCTGCCTGCTTCAGCCGATCTGAACCCCGCTGCTGTAGATTTCGCCGTTATGGTGGAGGGTATGCGGGTGGGTCCCAAAGGGTTCTTCGTGCGATGGGTTCGGGAGCGAATGCATCCGAAATTGGAGTCCCGAGCCGACGTCGTGCGCGTCGCGATTGGTTCCACAATCGTGATTCTCGCCGTCATCGCACTTGGTGAACTGGCCATTTCCACGTGGCTCGGTACCAATTTGTGGATGGACCTCGTACGCGGCATGGTCCTCGGCACCCTTGTCGGCTTTCCGGCCTTCCTGTTCAACGCCACCGTCCTGCACCAGAATGTCATTCTCCAGCGCAAGTTCCGCAGCGCCTATCGCATCGCGGCCCGCAATTCCGAGGACATAATCAGCAAGAACCAGGAACTCGAAGCGGCGCAGATGCGCCTGGCCGAGCTCGCCAATTCCGATTTCCTCACCGGCCTCGCAAACCGCCGCCGGTTCGAACAATCCTTTGCCGACGCCTTCGGTGCGGCCGGCCTTGGCGGCGCACCCTTCACGCTGATCCTGCTCGATCTCGACAATTTCAAGCAGGTCAACGACGCGTACGGCCATGATGCGGGGGATGCCGTCCTCCAGAATGTCGCCAAGCGCATCCGCGCCACGATCGGCGAACGGCCCGGAGTCGCAGCCCGCCTCGGCGGTGACGAATTCGCGATCCTGCTTTGGGAAACCTTTGATGGTGCTGACGCTGCCGCCTTTGCCTCGGAACTCCAGGATGTCCTGTCGCGCCCGCATTCCTATCGCGGCAAGGCGCTTCACGCGCCATCGACGGTCAGCGTCGGCTTCTATTCCATCGCCTTCAGCTCGGCATCGGAAATGTTCGTCGCAACCGACAAGGCCCTGCTCGGCACCAAGCGCAGCGACCGGATCGGATTTGCAAAGACCGAACCCGACGACGAATTGTCAATCGCCAGCTAGGCGCGCGCGTCTGCCAGCATGAGGTCCGGCGTTCCGGCATGAACGACCGCCTGGGCGGGCAGCCAGCACGTCACTTCCAGGCCGCCGCCCTCAACCGGCTTCATGCCGACCGTGCCGCCATGCAGGTCGACGAAATGCTTCACCAGGGCGAGGCCAAGGCCGGCGCCGCGCTGGTCACCCGACACGAAACTGTCGAAACTGGTGGCGCGCTTGTCCGCATCCAGCCCCTTGCCATTGTCGCGTACTGACAATGTGACCATGTCGCCGATCCGCTGCGCCGAGACAACGATCTCCCCGCCGGATTCGGTAAACCGCAGCGAGTTGGAAATCAGGTTGAACAGGACCTGGCGAATGCGGCGCTGGTCGGCGCGGATGACGCCCAGCTTGCCCTTGACGTCGGCCCGCACCGTAATCTCTGTGTCTTCCGCCTTCGACACGACCATTTCGATACTCTCGTCTATCACGTCGCGCAGCTGGACATCTTCCAGGTCGAGATCCATGCGGCCCGCCTCGATCATGGCGAGGTCGAGAATGTTCTCGATCAGCTTGGACAAATGGTCGGATGCCGAGAGGATGGCGCTGACATAGTCCGACTGGCGATCCGTCAGCTGGCCGTTGCGCTGGGTTTCCAGCAATTCGGCATAGCCGAAGATCACGGTCAGCGGCGAGCGCAGCTGGTAGCTGACATTGCGCACGAATTCCGTCTTCAGCCGGTCGGCGGCCTCGAACGCTTCGGCGCGGTCGCGCAGCGCCGATTCCACGCGGCGCGTGGCCGTGACATCGGCAAAGGCGATCAGCGTGTTTCCATCCGGCAGCGGATGGGTCAGGTAGGTCAGGATCGACCCGTCGGAGCGGCGCATCTCGCCGGTCGTCGACTGGCGGGCCCGCGCGGACGGATCCGTGATATGGCCCTTTATGGCGTCCCAGATTTCGACATCGTGGAACAGCGGCACACAGGCCTCGATCACGGCCGAATAGTCCGGCTGGTCCTTCAGCAGGTCGTGCGACAGGCCCCACAGGCGCTCGAACGCATGGTTGAACAGCTTGAGCCGCCCATCCCCGCCGAACACCGCAACGGCCTCGTGCAGATTGTCCAGCGTCGAGGTCTGCGTCTTCACGATGGCATTGAACTTGGTCTTCAGGTCCAGCTCGCCGGTAATGTCCTTGAACAGCAGCAACAGTCCGCCCATCGGGTGGCGCTGGCGCGTGACAGACAGGGTGCGGTCATCCGGCAGCGACCAGATGTCTTCCTTCACCCCGTCAATATCGAGATAGTAGGACAGTTCTTCCGCGCGCCACTCGGCATAGTTCGTCCGGGCCGGCAGCTTGCGGCGCTCGCGCAGCCGGTCCAGCAGCTGGCCATGCGTCGGACGGTCGAGCAGGAAGGTCTCGTCGAGGTCCCACATGTCGCGGAACGCCTTGTTGTAAAAGGTCAGCTTGCGGTCAGCGCCAAAGATCGCCACGGCATCGGCCACATGGTTCAGCGTCTCGTCATGCGCGCGGACATGGCGGTTCAGTTCCTCGCGCGCATTTTCCTGCGCCGTCACGTCGAACGCCATCGCCCCTGCCCCGCCTGACAGCGGGAAGGTCAGCACACGCATGGCCCGGCGTTCGCCATTGATCACCATGTGGCGCGTCTCGTCGATATCGACGCCTTCGGAAATCGTCTTGCGCGCCTGTTCGGCAGCCGCCTGGTCCAGCATCAGCTGGCGGTCCAGGACGCGATCGAGATTGATGCCGTCCACCGCCTCGATATAGGCCGGGTTCACCCATTGCAGCTTGCCCATGCCCGACACGCGCCAGGCCGGGAAAGGCGACTTGCCCAGCATGTCGAGGAAGGCCGTCGGATCGCGCGCAATCACCTGGCGCGCTTCTTCCAGCTTGCCGCGGGCCGAGCTTTCTTCCAGTCCCTTGATCGTCGTGTCGGTCACCCAGACCACGGCGCGGGCCCCGGCCGTGCGGCCGTCCGCCTCAAGGAATCGGCCGGACGGACCAATAATCGTCAGCGAAAAGGCCTGCCCCGTCTCGCGCAGCTCGCGCAGGCGAATCCGCAATGTCGTGTCCTGTCCCGCACTGTCGCGGGCCTCAAGGTCGGCAAGGCCCTCGATGATGCGCACCGCCGGATCCATCGACAGCGCATCATCGGTAAAGTTCAACAGGCCTGCCAGCGCGACCGGCGAGCCATAAAGTTCCGGCGGAATGATTTCATCGCCATCGGCTTCCAGCGCATTGCCCTGCCAGACAAGGATCACGCCGGGATGCGCACCAAGGACTGACCTGTGCTCTGCCAGCGCGGTTTCAAGCTGTGCCGACCGGTCGCGGAACTTGCGCGCAGCGCCGCGCGCACCGTCCGAAACCCGCAATGCCCACAACAGCGCCGCAAGTCCCAGCGACGCAGCGCCAGCGGACATGATGATCGGAACCTGGTCTGCACTTATCGCCATAATCTTCCAATTCCATCGCCGAATCGGCCGCTGTCAGGCAGCCGCAAGAAGTTAACGGAATGCTCCCATTCCATTAAGGCGGCGTTAACGACGGTAGAACCAGCGCTGCGGGTGCGCAAGGTAACTGAATCGTCATGTTGCAAATAAACAACAGCCGCATACTCTGCCTCATGGCCACCCCACAGGTACCCCATATGCGCCCATCCTTTCTGGCAACTGCCCTGACCGCGGCCCTCTGCCTCGCCGCGCCCGCCTTCGCGCAGAAGGCCGTCACGCCTCAGTCCGTCACGCTCGTGAATATCTCGGACCATGACACCGCCGAGGCCGACGACATTGTCCGACTGCCCGGCCAGGGCGAGGTGAAAAAGGGTGACCGGCGCACGCGCCACGCCGCAGGCCGCCTTGTCGCCGGTGGCGGCCTGGTGATGAGCTTTGACGCGGACGACAATGGCCGCGTGACGCCAGCAGAGCTAAAATCCGGGGCGATTGCCGCCTTCGCCGTTGCCGATACCAACCAGGACGGCCGCCTCAGCGCGCTGGAACAGCAGGACTGGGCCCACAGCCTTCCGACACGCGATGACACCCTGGCCAATCCCGTGCGCTTCGACCCCAATCTGGACCGGGTCGTATCGGAAGGGGAATTCGTCGCCGTGGTCGCCCAGCTTGCAACCACCTATGCTGACGCGGATGGCAATATCTACGTGTCAAAGCTCGAAGCGCCCGATCCGAAGGCATCAGACACCAAGCGCCAGTGGAGTGATCTGGAAGAACCGGACATCTTCGCCCGCGTCGAATAGAGCGGCGTGCCGAAAAGTGGACCCGGTTTTCGGGGACACGCCGCGAACAATAAGAAATTCTGGATCAGAGTGCTGATTCTTGGAATCAGCACTCTGATTCAGGCCAATACAGCCCAACCAGGCGCCGGTTTCAGCAGATTTCGTCTTCCGGGCCGCGCTCGCCAAAGCCTTCGGCGATCAGGCTGGCAATCGCGGTGACCGCTTCGGCCGCTTCAGGCCCCTCGGCCCGCAATTCGACTTCGCATCCGATATGGGCCACCAGCATCAGCAGGTCCATGATCGACCGCGCATCGGCGCATTCGGCCTCATGACAAACCGTGACATGGGCATCGAACTGGCCTGCGAGCTTCGACAGGCGCGCAGACGCCCGCGCGTGCAGGCCCTTGCGGTTCACGATCATGACGCGCTGGGTGGCTGTTGTCGCCGCCTTCTGCACTAGGTCGACTTCGCCAGCAGGTCAGAGGCGATACTGATATATTTGCGGCCGGCTTCCGCCGCCACCTTGGCCGCCTCGGCCAGCGGCAGCGTCTCGCGCACTTCGGCCAGCTTGATCAGCATGGGCAGGTTGACCCCTGAAATCACCTCGATATTGCCCGCCCCCATGATCGACATGGCCAGGTTTGACGGCGTGCCGCCGAACATGTCTGACAGGATGATGACGCCCCGGCCGCTGTCGCAGGATTTCGCGGTTTCGCGGATCTGGTCGCGCCGCGCCTCGATATCGTCCTCGACCTCGATGGAAATCGAGCGAAAGCAAGGCTGTTCGCCCACGACATGCTCCGTCGCGGCGACGAGTTCGCGTGCAAGCTTGCCATGGCTGACGACAACAATGCCGATCATGCCGGAACCTTCCAGGGCCATTCTTTACGAACTTGTCATGCTGCCACGCCTCAGCGCCGCGTCAACCCTGATTCAGCCGTTGCTCTGCCGGGCCAGCCTCAGACGCACCAGCCAGCCCCAGCACGTCATCCATGCCGTAAAGGCCGGGCTTGCGGCCCTTGACCCAGTTGGCCGCCTGTACGGCGCCATGGGCAAAGACCTGCCGGTCGAGCGCGGTATGGGTCAGCGTCAGGATTTCCATGTCGGAACCGAAGCTCACCGAATGTTCGCCGATCACGTCGCCCATCCGGCGCACCGAAAAGCCGATCTGCCCGGCCTGGCGCTCGCTGTCCGGGCCGTCATAGGGCGGGCTGCGCAGGTCATCCAGCACGCTGCCCCGCCCCTCGGCGGCCGCATCGCCCAGCATCAGGGCCGTGCCGGATGGCGCATCCACCTTGCGGCGATGATGGGTCTCGAGGATTTCAATGTCCCAGCCTTCGCCGAGCCGGCCCGCCGCAATCCGCGTCAGCGCCTGCAACAGGTTGATCCCGAGCGAGAAATTGCCCGCCTTCACGATCGCAAACTGCGCTGCGGCCCGGTCGATTTCCCGCTCCTGCGCCGCGCTGAAACCGGTCGTGCCGATCACGACACCGCTGACGCGCGTATGCTTGAGCGCGTCCAGCGCCGCCAGCGTGGCCTCGGGCCGGGTGAAATCGATCCAGACACTGGCATCCGCCGCCGCGGCAACCGGGTCAGTCACCGGCCGGATGCCCAGTATCCGCCGACCCGCCAGTTCACCGATATCCCGGTCAAACGGCCCCTTGCCCGGCGCTTCGGTGCCGCCCGCAACGGACAGGCCCGCATCCAGCGCGCTCGCCACCAGCTGGCGCCCCATGCGCCCGGCCACGCCGGCAATCGCCACGCTGAAATCGCTCTGGTTCTCTGTATCGGTCATCGGGTCCTTTCCCATGCGCAGGCTGCGCCCGCCTCAGGTCTCGTCCATATCGGGCCGCAGGCCCGCTTCTGCTTCGATTTCCTCCACCCTGTCCTTCAGCTTGGCAAGCTCGCGTTCGCGCAACTCGTCGGAAAACGCGCTGGCAAACACACCCGCCGGCAGCGCCACAACGCCAATGCCGGCAAGGGCAATCACGGAGGCAAAAATACGCCCCAGCGGCGTCACGGGATAGACATCGCCATAGCCGACCGTGGTCAGCGTCGCGATGGCCCACCAGATCGCCCGCGGGATGGACTGGAACATCTCCTGCTGCTTGCCGCCTACTCCTTCAATGAAATAGAGCGCCACGGCCGAGACATAGACCAGCGCCAGCGCCAGCGCGAGCGTCGTCAGAAGCTGCGATCCCGCCCGCTGCACCGCCGCGCCCAGCACATCGAAGGCGGGTACGAACCGCGCCAGCTTGATCAGCCGGAAAAGGCGGAAGACGCGCAGCGCTACCAGCGGCATCCCGCCGCCCAGGATCAGGACAATCATTTCCGGCAGGAAGGCCAGCAGGTCCGCGATCGAATGGAACCGCGTCATGTAGCGCAACCGGCCCCTGAACCCGGCATATTCCGCGCTCAGCCCGCTGACATAGACACGCATCACGTATTCGATGGCAAAAACCGTGACCACAACGACATTGAAGATGTCGAAGCCCAGCTGCCATCCGGGGCGCGCGGTCAGCGTTTGCTCGGTCTCCAGCGCCAGCGAGACGAAACTCAGCAGGACCAGCACGATGATCAGCCAGTTGATGCGCGAAATGCCGCTCTCGCGCGCTTCGGGCACAAGTTCCCGGTACAAACGGTGGCGCAGGCCCTGCTGAACGGCGATCTGGTGCACAACCATCGAAACTGAGCCCCTACCCGGAAACGCGGATTCCCTAGCCTCTTAACACGCCGCCCGCGCCTTTGGCGACAGACGCGACAACCCGGTCCATCAGGCCCTGGATGTCTTCGTCCGTCATCTTCTCGCGCGGCTGGATCATGATTTCGAAGGCGACCGATTTCTGCCCCTCCGGCACGCCCTTGCCCTGATAGACATCGAACACATCGGCTGAAACGATCAGCTGCTTGTCCGTGCCCGTCGCGTGTTTGACCAGGTCGGCGGCCGGAACAGACTCGGCCACGAGGAAGGCCAGGTCGCGGCGGATCGGCGTCAGCTCGGCGCGTTGCAGCACCGGCTTGGTCTTCGTCGGCTTCACCTTCATCTGGGGCAGCGCATTGAGGTTCAGTTCGAACCCGAACATCGGCCCGTCAATACCCATCGCCTTCAGCACGCCCGGATGCACCGCGCCGAAATGGCCAACCGTCACTTTCGGCCCCAGCTTCAGGCAGGCCGCCTGCCCCGGATGCCAGTGCGGCTGGGTCGGCGGCGCCACCACGAACCGCTCGCCCGGCTGTCCCAGCGCATCCAGCACCGCGAACAGGTCGGCTTTCGCTGCAAAGGAATCATAGGCATGCGGCGCGCCCTGCCAGTGGCGCTCACTGGACGGACGCACAATCCCCGCCGCGGCCCAGCGCTGGTCCTTGGGGCCATCGCCCAGATAGACCGGGCCGACCTCGAACAGGCGTGCGCCGCGTTCGCCATGATTGGCGGCGCGCTGGGCGGCCACGGCCAGGTTGCCGATGATCGACGGGCGCATCTGGTTAAGCTCGCTCGCAACCGGGTTGGCCACGGTCAGCGCCGGATCCAGCTTGCCGAACAGCGCCGCATGATCCTTCGCCATGAAGCTCCATGTCACCGCCTCGAGGAACCCGCGCGACGCCATCACGCGGCGCGACACGCGCACCCGTTCCTGGATCGGCGTCGTGATCGCCCGGCGCCCGCCTGCCAGTTCCGGCAGCGACGTTACCGGCAGCGAGTCATACCCGATCAGCCGCGCCACTTCCTCGACCAGGTCAGCCGACTGTTCCATGTCGAACCGGAAACTCGGCGGCAGCAGGTACCAGGCATCGCCCGCATCCTCGATGTCGAATTCCAGGTCTTTGATTATGCGGCGCATCTCCGGCAGCTTCACGACAAGGCCCGTCAGGCGTTCCACATCGGCCGGATAGAAGGTCACCTTGTCGATCCGTGCCGGGATGGACCCGGCCACGCTCAGTTTCGACACAGCGCCGCCGCCATGCGCCAGGATCAGTTCCAGCGCCAGGTTCACCCCGTCAATACAGCTCTGCGGGTCCACGCCGCGCTCGAACCTGTAGCGCGCATCGGAATGAATGCCAGTTGTCCGGCCCGTGCGCGCCGTGCGCAGCGGATCGAACCAGGCGCTCTCGATGAACACGTCCACCGTCTCGGCCGACACCGCCGTTGAGGCCCCGCCCATTACGCCGCCCAGACCGATCACGCCGCTGCCATCAGCAATCACGCACATGTCCGGCGTCACCTTGTAGGTCTTGCCGTCCAGCGCATCCAGCGTCTCGCCGGCCTTGCCCAGCCGCGCTACGACAGCGCCGCGCAGCTTGGCCGCATCATAGACATGCAGCGGCCGCGCGCGGTCCAGCGAGATATAATTGGTCACATCCACCAGCAGCGATTTCGGCTGGATACCCACCGCCTTGAGGCGGGCCTGCATCCAGTCCGGCGACGGACCATTCGTCACGCCGCGGATCATCGCCCCGGCAAACATCGGGCACGCTTCCGGCACTTCGAGCTTTATCTCGATCGGGCAATCATAGCTGCCGGGCACTTTCTTCGCGTCCGACCGGATGAACCGGCCGGCACCGGCCGCCGCCAGATCGCGCGCAATGCCCTGCACGCCCAGCCAGTCGGGCCGGTTCGGCGTCACTTCAAAATCGATCACCGGATCGTTCAGGCCCAGCGCCTGCGCCGCCGGCATGCCCAGCGGCAGGGAATCGTCGAGGTCGGCAATCCCGTCATGGTCCTCGCCCGCATTCAGTTCCTTGGTGGAACACATCATGCCGTGGCTTTCGACGCCGCGAATGGCGCGCGGCTTCTTGTCCAGCGCAAAGTCGAGGCCCGGAATATAGGTGCCCAGCCCGGCATAGATCGCCGTCATGCCCGCACGCGCATTCGGCGCGCCGCACACGATCTGCTTGGTGCCGTCCACAGTCTCCACCGTGCACACGCGCAGCTTGTCGGCGTCCGGATGCGGCACCGCCTCGATCACCTTGCAGACGGTGAAATCCTTCAGCGTCTGGTTCGGATCGGTAACTTCTTCGACCTCCAGCCCCGCCTTCAGCATCAGCGCCAGGATCTCGTCCAGTCCGGCCTTGGTCGCAAGGTGGTCGGACAGCCAGGATAGCGTGAATTTCATCAGCTGAGCCCTCCGCTCACGGACGGCGTCGTCCACGGCGCGAAACCATAATGGCGCGTCCATTGCGGATCCGCCTCGAAATAGGGCCGCAGGTCCGGCATACCGTATTTCAGCATGGCGAGACGGTCCACGCCCATGCCGAAGGCAAAGCCCTGGTGCGTCGCCGGGTCCAGCCCGCAATTACGCAGCACGTTCGGATGCACCATGCCGCAGCCCAGCACTTCCAGCCAGTCCGTGCCCTTGCCCACTTCCACCGTGCCGCCTTCGCGCAGGCATTGCACGTCCATCTCGGCCGACGGCTCGGTGAACGGGAAGAAGTGCGGGCGGAAGCGCGCCACGACATTGTCCACCTCGAAAAAAGCCTTCACGAAATCGATCAGGCAGCCTTTCAAATGGCCCATATGGATGCCCTCCTCGATGACGAGGCCCTCGACCTGGTGGAACATCGGCGTATGCGTCGCGTCCCAGTCATTGCGGTAGACACGGCCCGGCACCAGGATGCGCAGCGGCGGCTTCTGGCTCATCATGGTGCGCACCTGCACCGGGCTCGTATGCGTGCGCAGCACTTTCGGGTCGCCGCCTTCGGGCGCCTCCAGGAAGAATGTGTCATGCATCTCGCGGGCCGGGTGGCCTGCGGGGAAATTCAGCGCCGTGAAATTGTGCCAGTCGTCCTCGATGTCCGGGCCCTCGGCCACGGTGAAGCCCATGTCGCCGAAGATCGCCGCGATCTCCTCGAACACCTGCATCACCGGGTGCAGCGTGCCCGCGCGCGGGCCGGGCGCCGGCGGCAGCGTCAGGTCAACCTTCTCGGTCGCCAGCTGCGTTTCCAGCGCCTCGGCCTCCAGCGCCGCCTTGCGGACCCGAACAGCCTCGTCAACGGCCACTTTCAGCGCGTTCAGCTTCGGCCCGTTTTCCTTGCGCTCTTCGGGGCTCATCTTGCCCAGCGCGCCCATCAGGCCCGACACGCGGCCCTTCTTGCCCAGCTCGGCCACGCGCACCGCGTCCAGCGCGTCCAGGCTCGCCGCACCCGCAATCGCCGCAAGGGCTTCTTTCTCGATCGTACTGATATCAGACAAGGTTTCAGCCTCTCCTGGGATTCTGCGCGCTTTCTAGTCGCTTCGGGTCATCATGCAAACGCCAAAAGGAAAAGCCCGGCCTTGGGGGCCGGGCTCTCCTGATTTGCAGCACGCGGGTGCAGCCTAGGCGAGCGCGGCTTTCGCCTGCTTGACCAGTGCGCCAAACGCGTCGGGTTCGCGGATTGCGATGTCGGACATGACCTTGCGGTCAACCTCGATACCGGCCTTGGTCAGGCCGTCGATGAAGCGGCTATATGTCAGCTCGTCGTCGTGGATGCGCACAGCCGCGTTGATGCGCTGGATCCAGAGCGAGCGGAATTTGCGCTTTTTGACCTTGCGGCCGACATAGGCGTACTGGCCGGCTTTCCAGACAGCCGCATTGGCGTTCGAGAACGTGTTCTTCGAACGGTTGCGGAAGCCTTTGGCCTGCTTGATGATTTTCTTGTGGCGGGCGTGGGCCGGCACTTTATTGCGTGAACGGGGCATGGTGGCCTCCTAAGTCAAGATCGGGGGGAAAACGGGAAAAGCCTAGAGGCCGTAAGGCAGGAACTTCTTCATGACGCGGGCGACATCAGCGTGCGCGGCCACTTTCGTGCCCCGGTTCTGGCGGATGTATTTCGCATTATGGCTGCTAAGACGGTGGCGTTTACCCACAACACCGTGCTTGAGCTTTCCGGTTGCCGTGATCTTGAACCGCTTTGCAGCGGCTTTCTTGGTCTTCATCTTCGGCATTTTCATCTCCTTTAGCGAGCTCTCACCCGTGGGCGGCCCTTGGTCAGTTCATGAGCAGAGGGGCATGCCGTTCGCCCGCACCACTCGGAAGAGGCGGCTTATGACGGATCAGGAACAGAGAATCAAGGGGCCGGATGCCCGATTCAGCAGACGTTTGCACCGCAAATCGCCGGAAAAGTGAGGGCCTGTCCCCCACCCGCGCCGGGCCGATACGCTGCGCGGCCGGAAAAAGCCCCGAATCTGTCCGACCGCAAGGCATTCCGGGGCAGTATTGGCCCTGTCATGACGGCAGGTTTCCCCCCTGCCCTCATGGGGGCCACAATCCCCCGGCAGCGGAGGGACAGGGTACGCGACCCTGTCTATCCCGTGTCTTGTCATAATGCGAAGCGGCCCCTGTTCCTCCGCCCGCCACACAACCCGAAACCGGAGGGCCAAACCGCCCGTCCGGCTTTTGGCGCTGAAGTTGGCAAAAGCTACCCCCTCCTCCGCTAAGAGGCTTCAAAGCCCAAAGCACAGTCGCTCAGGGCTTAGTGGTCAGAGTGGGTGCGCCGACTTTTCACCTTGGATGTTTTCCGCCACGAGATCACGCCGCGAATTGAGACATCGTGAGAAGTCTCACGTTCGCACTCAAATTCCTGGCTGACTTTTCGTTGAGGACGCATCTGAAGCATCACCGAGATAATGTTTACCAAGGTTCCAAGCAGGCTGAGGACCGGATCCATTGATCGCCCTCCAACTACCGAAGAAAAATTTCTGTCGGTACAAATAGAAAAGCCCCGCACAGAGGCGGGGCTTCAAAATTTTGGTTCAACCTTCGGAATCAAGGAAACCACAGGATTTTAGCCTGCTTTCCTTCTTGGGTGCGCCCGCGGCTCTGCACCAAATGGTGGCTATTGCGGATCAGCGCTCATCCAAGCCCATTGGACAATCGATTCGCATGCAGGTCAATCATAATGCGATTGAATGGAATTCAGTTCATCACCCGCACTTCAGGCCGATCACCCTTCCGGCTTCATCGGTCAGCACGTTCAGGCGGCCTTCGGCATAGTCCATCGTCACCTGCGTGTCCGGCCCGACGATGCGGGCGCGGTCCGGCAGGTCGGCGGCGGGAATGTTCGCGGCCGGCTGCCCGATATAGGATTCAAAGGCGGCCATCCCGCACGTGTCTTGAACGCGGTCCAAAACGTCCATCTCCGGTTTCGCCACACTGTCAGGCTCCGAAACCCCGGCAGGGGGTGCTTCGCCTTCGGTCTCGACCGGCACAGGCGCGCTGCAGGCGGCCACCAGCATCAGGGCCAGGCCCGCCAGCCGCCTCATCGCGGTGCCAGCACCATGGTCATCTGGCGGCCTTCCAGCTTCGGCTCGGTTTCCACTTTCGTGGTCTCCTCGAAATGCACCCGCACCCGTTCAAGCAGTTGCATGCCCAGATGCTGGTGCGCCATTTCGCGGCCACGGAAACGCAGGGTCACCTTCACCTTGTCGCCATCCTCGAAGAAACGCTGCATCGCGCGCGCCTTGACCTCATAGTCATGCGTGTCGATGTTCGGGCGCATCTTGATTTCTTTGAGTTCGCTCGAGCGCTGCTTCTTCTTGGCAGCCGCCTTCTTCTTGCGTTCCTCGAAACGCAGCTTGCCATAGTCGAGGATCTTCACGACCGGCACTTCCTGGTCGGGGGAAACTTCCACAAGGTCCATGCTCGCCTCGCGCGCCGCATCAAGGGCTGCTGCAAGGGGCATCACGCCCTGTTTTTCGCCGTTCTCGTCAATCAGGAGAACCTTGGCGGCGGTGATGTCTTCATTGGTGCGTGGGCCGACCTGTTTCTGCGGTCCACCCTGGTCTGGTCTGCGAGCTATGGCCTGTCTCCTTTGTGGCTGTTCATAGGCTTGGTGAATATGCCAGTGGTTGGCCTATTCATCAAGGCGCTTCGGTTGTGCGCTATTTCAGGTGAAGTCAAGCAGGCAACAGCCCAAGCGCCCTGACCGACTGCCAGACATCATCCACGCTCAGCTCTTTCAGCGTCGGGGCCGAATTGATGATGACCGGCGCTTTCGGGCCGCGCGGGGCCGAATGGTCCGGGTCGCTCTCGGTCAGCGCGAACAGGGCGATGCCCGGCGCCCCGGCCAGGGTCGCCATGTGCATCGGGCCGGTATCATTGCCCACCACGAACAACGCCTTCTCGGCCAGCGTCACGATCTGGAACAGGTCGGTGCGGGTCACCAGGTTCTTCACCCGCGGCTCGCGCCGCACGATCTCATGCGCCAACGGGCCTTCCGCCTTGCCGCCAATGATCACCGGCATGATGCCCTTGTCGGCAATCCGCGTCGCCAGTTCGGCATAGTGGGCTTCCGGCCAGCGCTTGGCCTCGCGGTGCGCCGAGGCGCCCGGGATCAGTAGCATGTAGGGCTGTGTCAGGGCGAAATAGGCCGGCTGCAGGCGCGGCGTGTCGCCCAGCTTGTGGCGCACCCATGACAGGTCCGGGAAAGGCGCGCTGGTGCCCAGCCAGCGCCCGCCCGGCGCCACGCCGGCCACTTCCAGCTGCTCGGCCAGCCGGTCGATCGAGTGCATCTTCCCGCGCTCGGCATTGTCATGGAAGAAGGCCGCCTTCTCATGGTGGCCCGACCAGAGCGGTGCCTTGCCCGACCGGTTCAGCGCGGTGAAATAATTGCGCGTCCGCCCGCTGGTCTGGAAATCATAGACGATGTCGTAATCCGCCTTGCGGATGCGCTGGATCAGCGCCGCCGTCGCCTTCATGCCCTCGGGCCGGCCATCGGTCTCCACCCGGTCGACATAGGGGCACAGTTTCCCGAATTCCTCGAAGAAAGGCGTCGTCAGCAAGGTGATCCGCGCCGACAGGTGCATCTCGCGCACGGCCTTCATCGCGCCCAAAGCGAGCACAAAATCGCCCAGCGCGCTCAGTTTGATAACGAGCACTTCCTTGGCATGGGCACCGGGGTTCACCGGGCTCACCTCTGTGTCTGTCTTCGCCATCCCTGCGTATCTGGTCCCTACTCCAGCAACCGCTTATAGACATGAAGCGTCGCCGCCTGAAGCCCCCGCTTGGAGAAATGCGCCCTGACATGCGCCTGGCCAGCTTTTCCCATGCCCGCCCGGGCCGATGCGCCGATGTCCAGCAGGGCCCTTATCGCCCCCGCCAGCGCGGCCGGATTGCCCGGTTCGGCCCGCGCGCCGGTCTCGCCCTCGATCACCGTCTCGCGCCCGCCGCCATGATCAGCCACGATCACCGGCCGCCCCATGGCCGATGCCTCCACCGCCACGCGGCCAAAGGCTTCCGGCCGGATCGACGGGGTCAGCACCACATCTGCCGCCAGGCACGCGGCGGGCATGTCGCGCTCATGCTCGGCCAGAAGCACCGTCCCGCCCAGCTTGTGCGCCAGGATCGCGTCTTCAAGTTTCGTCACATAGCCGGCCCGCCCCTGCGGATCGCCCGCCAGCACCAGCACAAGGCCCCTCAGCTCCTGCACTTCCATCATGCCCAAGGCCTCGATGGCGACCAGCTGGCCCTTCCACTCGGTCAAACGCCCCGGCAGCAGCAGGGTCAGGCGCTTGTCGCCCGCAATGCCCCAGTGGGCGCGGACCGCCTCGACCCGTTCCGGCGCCACCGCGGCAGGATCAAACCTCTCAAGGTCCACGCCGCGCGGGATCGTCACGATCCGCTCCGCCGGCACGCCATGCTCGGCGCCCACATGCGCGGCGATCCAGTTGGAATTGGCAATCACGAGGTCACCCTTCGCCATCACCGAATTATAGGCCTTTTTCAGCCTGGTCTTGCCCGAATAGGCCCCGTGATAGGTGGTCACGAAGGGCACGCCAACGGCCTTCGCCGCCCAGTAGGCGCTCCAGGCCGGCGCGCGCGAACGGGCATGCACAAGGTGAACGCCTTCCCGCGCAATCAGGCCCTTCAGCCGCTGCGCGTTGCGCGCCAGCACCAGCGGGTTCTTGGACTTGGCGTCCATCCGGAACAGGTCCCCGCCCAAAGCCGCAAACTCCTCCTCCAGCCGGCCGCCCCTGCTGGCCAGCAGGGCGCGGCCACCGGCAGCGACAATCGCCTCGGTCATCTCCAGCACGGTGCGCTCGACACCGCCGGCTGACAGTTCGGGCGCCACCTGCAGGATGGTCTTGCCGGTCATGTCCGGGAATTCGTCCAAAGCCGCTCTCGCCCCTCGCTCGCTTGACAGGCGAAACAGATGGAGGAACGGAAGGGTTATGACAACGTCCTATTTCACCACGCCGGGCGGCAACCGCCTCGCCTTTCGCCGCCGCGCCGCCAGTACCGGCCAGCTGACATTTGTCTGGATGTGCGGTTTCAAGTCTGACATGACCGGCTCCAAGGTGATGCGCGTCGAGGACTGGGCGGCCCGCACCGGGCACGGTTTTCTCGCCTTCGACTATTCCGGCCATGGCCAGTCAGACGGCGCATTTGAAGACGGCACGGTCAGCCAGTGGCGCGCCGACGCGCTCGCCGCGATCGATACGCAAACGGACGGCCCCCTGGTCATTGTCGGCTCCAGCATGGGCGGCTGGATGGCCCTGCTCAGCGCCATCGCCCGCCCGGACCGCGTGAAAGGCCTCGTCCTCATCGCGCCCGCGCCGGACTTTACCGAAAAGCTGATGTGGCCGGAATTTTCCGCCGCGGCCCAGGCCGAGATCATGCAGCAGGGCTTCACGCTGCGCCCGTCAGACTATGACGAGCCCTACACGATCACCCGCGCCCTCATCGAGGATGGCCGCCAGTGGCAGATCCTCGACGCGCCCGTCGCCTTCAATGGCCCGGTCCGCATCCTTCAGGGCATGCAGGACGCCGACGTGCCATGGACCCATGCCGCCCGCCTCGTCCACGTGATGACCGCCGAGGACCTGACAATCACCCTCATCAAGGACGGCGACCACCGCCTCAGCCGCGAGCAGGACATTGCCCGCCTCCTCGCCACCTGTGACGAGATGGCCGCAACCCTGGCCTAGAGCCGCGAACCGTCGAGCTCCACGTCCGAGTTGCGCCAGACAATGTCGAACATGTGCGTCATCTCGGCGGCCTCTTCGGTCTTGCCCTGCGCCTTCAGCGCCTTGATCAGGCCCGACATCGACCAGCCATTGTGCGGATAGTCTTCCAGGTCCTTGCGGTAGACCGCTTCGGCCTCGGCATGCTTGCCTGCCGCAACCAGCGCCTCGCCCAGCGATTGCCGCGTCGGATAGTACCAGAATGGCGGCTCCATATAGGGCAGCGTATCCTGCGCCGCGACTGCCAGTGTGAAGTGCGCGATCGCCGCCTCATGGCGCGCCTCGGCGCTGGCAATCTCGCCCTGCAGCAATTCGTCCGCAATCGTCAGCAGCGTGCTGGCCGGATAGTCCGCTGTATCGAGGAAGCTGATCTGCACACTGTCCTTCATGCCGGCCAGCGCCGCACGTTCGTCCTGCGCCATCTCCATGGCGCCGGTACGGGCGGCCGCAACGCCGCGGGCATAATGCCAGATCGCATTCGAGTAATCGAGCGTCTCCGGCGGCTGCGGTGTCGCCAGAACATCCTCCCACTGCCCGAACTGGACCAGCGACAAGAGCGGGATCGTCTTGAAGAATTCCACGGTCGGGAATTGTTCGATCTGCTCCAGACGGACATTGTCCGCCACTTTCTGCCCGGCCTCCAGCGCCATCTCGCGCTGGCCCGACATGCTCGCCGCCGCCCACAGGAAGTGGATATTGTGCGGGTAATACAGCGCCGGATAGAAGCCCTGCGCATTGCACTGCGCGATATAGTCCTCGTCCACCTTGGCCGCCGTGATATTGGCCTTCGCCGCGTCGTCATAGCGCCCGACGCGCCAGTAGATATGCGCCGGCATGTGCACAAGGTGGCCAGAGCCCGGCACCAGCCCGGCCAGCCTGTCGGCCTCATCCTCGGCCCGGCCCGGATCCTTCGAGGCTTCCACCGCGTGGATATAGAGGTGCAGCGCCAGCGGATGGTCCGGCGCCTCCGCGATAATCTCCTCCAGCGCCGCGATCACCTTCACCGTCTCGGGCTTCGGTTCTCCGTCGGCGGACCAGTAGTCCCACGGCATCGTGTTCATCCACGCCTCGGCATACATGGCCGCCGCGTCATGGTCGCCCGGATGATCGGCCACATACTGCCCCATCGCCTCGGCATAGGCCACGTCCAGCGGCTCGCGCGAGGTGGACGGATCGCCATTATAGCGTTTCGCCATGGCCTCGATAAGCGCCTGCTCGGCCGGGCTCGCTGTGTCCTTCAGCGCAATCGCCTTGTTGATCGCCGCAAAGGCCGAGGCCCGGTCGGCATCAGACATCACCGCCTTGCCCTTGCTGGTGACATTGATGTTCGGCCCCGTCGCCATCGCCTCGCCCCAGAAGCACATCGCGCACGAAGGGTCGAGCTTCTGCGCTGCCTTGAACGAGCGGATCGATTCCGCGTGGTTGAAGCCGAAGGCCAGTACCATGCCCTGGTCGAAATATTTCTGCGCGTCCGGGCTCGAGGTCGTGATCTCGCGGTGGAAGTTGCCCATGCCTTCGAACAGCGGCGCGCCGGCCATGGCCGCCACATCCTGCGTCTCGGCTTCAGGCGGCGTGGCCACCAGGTCCGCGGCCGGCGCGACTGCCGTGTCCGCCGTATCCGGGCCATACATCCACTCTTTGATATGGCTGCAGCCGGTCAGTGCGACAGCGCTCACGGCCATCACGAAAATCCTGTGTGTCATTGTCCATCCCCTTGTCGCGGGACTTGCCACCCAGCCGGTCAGAAGTCCCTGTCTGTTGGTAATTCTCCTCTAGCACGAATTTGCCCGGCCGTGATCCCGAAAATGATCCGCCAACGGCCCGGGAGCGCAATTACAAATGCGTAACGCTCCGACGGAACGGCCGGGCCGCATCGTTCAGGCCTGACACAAAACCAGGCTGGAAGGTTCCCCTCGCAATGAAGTCTCCCCACACTCGCAGCGTCGCCGCGGCCGCATGTCTTGCCGCCCTCACGCTCACGACCGCCTGCGCCTCCGGCGGCCAGCCGCCCCGCGAGGGCAGTGTCCTTCAGACTGGGGCCGCCGGCATCCAGGGCGGCAAGATCGCCCGCCCGGTCGCGCTCCTCTTCTCCGGCATGGACAGGGACCAGAACCATGTCATCGACGAGGCCGAACTGGCCCATGGCATTGCGCATGAATGGAAGGGCTTCAGCAACAAGGGCCGCGCGGGCGTCTCGGCCCTGTCGCTGGCCGAATGGTCCGTCTGCGCATTGGGTGACGCAGATGCCCTGCCCAACCATACTGCCTTTGACGCAAACTTCGACGGCGAGGTTTCCGAAGCCGAGTTCCGCAACCGCCTCACCAGCGAGTTCGCCCGGCTCGACAGGGACCATGACCTGCGCCTCACCCGGCCTGAAATGCTGATCGATGCCCCGGCCCGTACGCAGGCCCAGGACCGGATGCAGGGCGCCCCTCGCGGCGAGCGTCCCGGCGGCGGTCGCCCGCCCCGCTGATCCTGCACGGCCATTTCGTTAACAGGACCTGTACAGAACAGCGCAAATCCGGCCTGATGATCTAACCATAAATAGCTGATTTCGTGGCATTAATCCCAATGTGGAGCACGCGCTCCTCCTGGATTTCAAAGTGCCGCGAAAGACTATTATGCGTTTCATCAGCCGATTCATCAGCCTGCTTGTGGTTGTCGTCGTTTCGCTGACCTTCCCGTCGGAAGCGCAGCCGATCGAAGTTGGCGGCCTTGACGGGCGCATCGGGATTGGCGGCAGGATCGCGATTGCCGAGGACGTCGATCCGGCCGTGACGCTCGATCAGGTCATACAGCCCGACAGCAAGATTGTCTTCCACCCCAGCCCGGCCGATACGTTTCATGGCTCCGGCCAGTCCGGCGACATCTGGATCAGGGCCGACCTGGTCAATTCCAGCGAGACCGCCCTGCGCGGCAACCTGGTGATCCGGTTTCCCTATCTTGAAGTCGTGGATGCCTACCTTGTCGATGCGCAGGGTGTTGAACAGCAGGGCCGCGCCGGTTCGGCGGTTGCCCGGTCCGGCATCGCAATTCCAGACCCCTTCCCGGCTTTTGAAGTCGATGTTCCGGCGCAGGCGTCGCGCACGCTGTATCTGCGGGTTCACAGCAATACGATTGTCGTGCTGCCCATGTGGCTGCATGCCAGTGCGGATTTCCAGTTATGGTCGAAAGGGAGCATCGCCCTCCAGTTCCTGATCATCGGGATCATCTGCACGTTCACGGCCTATGCCATTTCGGTCGCCCGCACCTCGCAGCACAATGCCTATCGGCTCTATGTCGGTTTCTGCCTTTCAGCCGCGCTCTATATCCTGTTCTCGACCGGCATCGGCAAAGCCTTCTTCTGGCCGCACATCGACATCGGCACGATGACCCTGATCAACATGCTGCAGGCGGCCAGCACGGCCCTTGGCGGCCTGTTCATTGCGTCCTTCCTGAATGTCCGCTCGCGCTGGCCCGCTTTCAACGCCGTCATCATGCTGATCGCCGTCCTGTGCGCCGCATCGGTCCTGATCTCCGTTCTGCCGCCCCCCCTGGCCATGGCGCTCTACATGATCATGTCCAGTATCGGCCCGATCATCGTGCTGGCCGGCGTCTGGGTCATGCACCGCCGGGGCGTTGACGGGGCTGGCATGGTCCTGCTCGCCTGGTCGCCATCCATCCTGGCCTCCGTCTGGATGTATCTGCGCCTTTTCAACATCACGCCTTATTTCGAGATCAATCACTACATCGTGCCGATGGCGCTCTGCCTGACCGTGCTGCAGTTCAGCTCGGCCATCAGCAACCGGGTCAAGGCGGCCGAAGCCAGCGCCGTGACCGATCCGCTGACCGGCCTGTTCAATCGCCGCAAGCTGGACTCCGCCTTTGACAGCCCGAAGCAGCGCACCGAACCGCCCTGCACGGCCGTCCTCGCCATCGACCTTGATGGCTTCAAGGAAATCAACGACACGCATGGCCATGAAGCGGGGGATGCCGTGCTGCGCGTCATCGGCCAGCGTCTGACAAAGCTCAGCCGCGGCCGCGCCAAATCCTTCCGCACAGGCGGTGATGAATTTGTCGTGCTCTATTCCGAACAGGACGACCGCGCGGAAATACAGGCCTTCGGCAATCACTGCATCGCCCGCATCGGCCGGCCGATCCTTTTCGGCAACGAAGTACTGTTTGTCGGCGCCAGCGTCGGCATCGCCTTCGTGCAGAATGAAGGGGAATTCAAGACCGGCATCCAGCGTGCCGACGCCGCGCTCTACCGCGCCAAGCGTGACGGCAAGGGCGTCGTCCGCCTCTATGATGAACGCCAGCCCCCCGTCGGCAAGGAATCCTTCCGCCCGGCCCTCGTCGGCGGCTGATCTCAGGCGATTGCCTGTTCTTCCTCCAGCACGGCCGTCAGGCCTTCCCGGTAGGACGGATACACGGGCCGCCAGCCGAGCGCGCCCTTGGTCCGCCCGTTCGACACCCGCTTGCACTCGGCATAGAAGCTGCGCGCCATCGCGCTGAGGCCGGCGGCCTCAATCGCCATTTCCGGTGGCGGCGCCATGCCCAGCAGGCGGGCGGCAAAGGCCGTAACGTCCTGCGGCGGGGCCGGTTCGTCATCGCACAGGTGAAACACGCCGGTCAGGCCCGGCTTGCCCAGCATGGCCTCCAGCCCGCGCGCAATGTCCTCGACATGCACCCGGCTGAACACCTGCCCCGGCTTCACCACGCGGGTCGCGCTGCCATCCCGCAGCCGCCCGAACGGAGACCGGCCCGGCCCGTAAATGCCCGGCAGGCGCACGATCCGCGCCGCCCCGCCCGTTGCCGCCAACCATTGCCGCTCGGCCAGCACCCGCGCCTTCGCCCGGTCGGACCCCGGGTTCACGTCGCTCCACTCCATCGCCCAGCCGCCGCCAAGGTCGCCATAGACGCCCGTCGTCGACAGATAGGTCACCGAGGCGGCATCGCGGGCCAGGTGCCCGGCGGCGCGGGCGGCCGGGCAGCCTTGCGCATCCGGTGGCAGCGTCACCAGCCAGTGGGCACCAGCGGGCGGCATGATCGCCCCCTCGCCCCCCCATTGCACCCCTTCAACCCCCTCAGCCCCCTCGCCCGGACGCCCTGCGCGCCCCCGTGTCGTCCCCGTCACCCGCCATCCCTGCGGCACGATCCGCGCCGCCAGCCGGCGCGCCGAATAGCCCATGCCGAAAACAAAAAGCAGAGATGGCAGAACTGTCATTTGCACTGGGCCTTCCACTCATGACTATAGGCACTACTACAGGTCCGGGAGCCTCTTATCCATGTCTATCCTCGCCTTCGCCGCGGTCTCCTACGCGCTTCTGCAGAGCGTCAGCGCTGGAATCGCCCAGACCGAGGCCACCCGTCTCGACACCTGCATCGCCCGCATCGATGCAAACCCCGAAGAAGCCTATGAAGACGCCCTTGCCTGGAGCTTTGAAGGCAACCGGCCGGGCGCGCGCCAGTGCGTCGCCCTTTCGCTGATCGCCCTCGGCCAGGAGGCTGAAGGCGCAGCAAGGCTTGAAGAACTGGCCAATGCGACCGATGGCGGAACGCTCGAACAGCGCGCACTTTACCTGACACAGGCCGGCAATGCCTGGCTCGTCGCGGGTGCGCCGGAGGCTGCCATCGTGACGCTCACGAACGCCCTGAAAATCATTCCGGATGATCCGAACCTTCTGGTCGACCGCGCCAGCGCCCACATCATGCTGGAACAATGGACCCAGGCCATATCCGACCTGGATGCGGCCCTTCAATCCTCCCCCGGATTCGGCACCGCGCATTACCTGCGCGCCGAAGCCCGGCTCAACAAGGGCGACCTCGACTTCGCCCTGGAGGACGTCAAGGCCGCCATGGCCGCCGAACCGGACAATATCGACACACTGGTCCTGCGCGGCCGTGTCCGCGAAGCGATCCGCCTGTCGGAAGTCCGCATGGTTGCCCCTCAGGCGGAATAACGCGCTTTCAGCATCGCCCAGACCGCCCGCAGGCCCGTCGGCGCGCCGCCTTCGGGCCGGCCATACTTGCCCTTGCGCCAGGCCCAGACATCAAGGTGGGCCCAGCTCCTTGCCGACACGAACTGCTTCAGGAACAGCGCAGCCGTGATCGAACCGGCCTGGCGTCCGCCGGAATTCACCAGGTCTGCAATCGGGCTCTTCAGGTCCGACATGTAGGGATCCCAGAGCGGCATGCGCCACACAGGGTCGCCGCTCGCCTTTGACCCGGCCAGCACATCCGCCGCCAGCGTCTCGTCATCGGTATAGAGCGGGGCCAGGTCCTGCCCCAGCGCCACCCGCGCCGCGCCTGTCAGCGTCGCAAAATCGATCAGCAGGTCCGGGTCATCCTCGCTGGCGCGGGCCAGCGCATCGGCCAGGATCAGGCGCCCTTCGGCATCGGTATTGTCGATCTCGACCGTCAGGCCCTTGCGGCTCATGAGGATGTCGCCCGGCCGGAAGGCATTGCCGGCAATCGCATTCTCCACCGCCGGCACGTAAAGCTTCAGGTGCACCTTCAACCCGCTGCCCATGACCAGTTCCGACAGCGCGATCACATGGGCCGAACCGCCCATGTCCTTCTTCATGATCCGCATGCCGTCGCCGCCCTTGATGTTCAGGCCGCCCGAATCGAACGTGACCCCCTTGCCGACCAGCGCCAGCTTGGGATGGCCCGGATTGCCCCATTCCAGTTCCAGGAAGCGCGGCGCGAACGTGGCCGCCCGGCCGACAGCGTGAACCAGGGGATAATTCTCCGTCAGCAGGTCGTCCCCTGCGATGACTTTCAGCGTCGCGCCAAACTGCTTCGCCAGGGCGGCCAGCTCTGCCTGCAGCGCCTCCGGCCCCATGTCGCTTGCCGGCGTGTTCACCAGGTCGCGCAGGTGAGCGGCGGCATCGGCTTCACGCGATAGCGCCCCTGCATCCTCACCTGCCGGGATCACGAGCCGTGGCGGCTTTGCCTTCTCGCTGAGATAGCGGTCGAACCGGTAGGCACCATCTGCCCAGCCTGCTGCGATCTGCGCGAAGCCCAGCCCGCCATCAGCCGCAATCGCATAGTCGCCCTCGGGCATTTTCGCCGCAACGGCCGCCACGCCCAGCGCGTCGTGTCCATTGCCCAATCCGGCCAACACATGGCTGACCTGTCCGTCCTTGCCGGCCTGGATCACCAGCTGCCCCGCCGCGCCCGTGAAGCCCTGCCCCTTTGCCAGCGCCTTCGCGCCGGGGAACGGGTCGTCTCCGAGGGAATCGAACCCGGAAACCGTGAACAGGTGTATTGCGGCTGGCTTGGCCGCCTTGGCGATAAAGCTCTTGTGCATTGCGGGCGCCTCTCGGGGCAATTTGTTAATCAGAAGACCGTTCCTGTTAACCGAACCTTGACGTCAATCAGGCCAGAATCGGCAGAAGATGCACCTGATACATACTTGGAGCCAGCCCATGTCCAGAGCCAAAACGTCACTGGCAGCCCTCGCGCTGGTCCTTGCGGCCACGGTGACGGGGTGTGCGAGCACCGCGTCCAAGGAAGAAAAGGCCGCGAACGCGGAATTGCAGCGCGCGGTGGAAGAGGCCTTGAAGCCGGCCAGCCCGGAAGAAGTCGCCGCCGCCAACCGGTCAGACCCGCTGACCAAGGCCAATTTCTGGTCGAAGGAATACGCAAAGGATCCGGAAAACCTCGAAAACGCCATCGCGTTCGGCAATGCCCTGCGCGGCATTGGCAGCGATGACCGCGCCATCGATATGCTCTCGCGCGTGCTCGTCGTCCATCCTGACAGCGCCGAGCTGCTGATGGTGCTCGGCCGGGCCCTGTCGACCCAGCAGGACTATCGCGCCGCCGCCCGCGCCTTCAACCAGGCCGGCGAGATCGAACCGGAGCGCGCCGAGGCCTGGGCTGCGCTCGGCACGGCCTTCGACCAGATAGACCAGCATGCCGACGCCCAGCGAGCCTATGAGCGCGCACTTGCCATCGAACCCAATCGCACCTCCACGCTGGCAAATTACGGGCTCTCGCTGGCCCTGTCCGGCGACCTGACGGGCGCTGAAGCGAAACTGCGTCTCGCCGACGCCCAGCCCGACACAACCACACGTGTGAAGGAAAACCTCGCACTCGTCCTCGGCCTGCAGGGAAAGTATGCCGAGATGAAGGACGCAAGTGCAGCCAATGCACCGGCCAGCATCGTTGAACAGAACGCCGCCCTGCTGCGCGAAATGGTCCAGCCGGTCCGGACATGGGAAGCCCTCGCCGAACGGGCCGAGCCGGGCGCGCTGCCGCCTGCGCCATCGGGCAGGCTGACGCCCGATTCCGAACGGGCCCTCGCCGCCACATCAACGCCTGTGACCGACGAACCAGCGCCTGTTACGGCCCCGGAAAACGAGAACGGACTGCGCCTGCGCCGCGCCTACTGATCCGGCAAGTCACCGGCCTGGAACGAAAAAGCCCGCTGACCGATTGGCCAGCGGGCTTTTTCATGGGCGGACCCATGCCTGACTATGCGACATCGTGCACGGACGAGTCTGGCGCGACCTGCGTCACGTCAGGCGCAGCATCATTCTTGCTCTGCATCGCCTGGTATTTGATATAGGCCGGCCCAAGCACCACAAGGAACAGCACGGGCAGGAAGAAGAGGATCATCGGAACTGTCAGCTTGGCCGGAAGCGCGGCGGCTTTTTTCTCGGCGGCGGACATCCGCATTTCGCGGTTTTCCTTCGCCATCACGCGCAGGGCGTCACCCAGCGGCGTACCGTAGCGCTCTGCCTGGGAAAGCGCCATGCAGACGGCTTTCACGCCTTCATGCCCGGTGCGGGCTGCCAGATTGTCATACGCCATCCGGCGATCGGGAAGATAGGACAGCTCCGCCACGGTCAGGCCGAATTCCTCGGCCAGTTCGGGCGAAGCCGAACCGATTTCCTGGCTCACCTTGTTGAAACCAAGCTCGATCGACATGCCGGCCTCGACGCATATCAGCAGCATGTCGAGCGCGTCTGGGAAGGCCAGCATGATCGACTTCTGCCGCTTTCCGGCGAGGTTCTTCACATAGATGTTGGGCGCATAGAAACCGGCCGCCATGCCGAAGGCGAGCGAGCCATATTTCATCACCGGCTGGAAGCCATGATCATTGATGAAGAAGATATAGATGAAGGTCAGGACCAGGCCGACAAAAGGCAGCGCCATACGGGCAAAGTAGAAGGCGGAAATCGGGCCTGGGCCGCGCAGGCCCGCCTGGTTCATCAGCTTGACAACATTGGGATCTTCCAGGGCCTTGGCCAGGTTGAGCTTGGACGAGACCGAGCCCATCATGCTCTTGTCTTCACGGCGCAGGCTCTTGGTTTCAAGTGCCGCGCGGCTCTGCTTGCGCAGCCGCTCGCGCTGGTTCGATACGGCCTTGAGGCGCGTCTCCAGCTTGTCGCCCTTCAGGTATGGCAGGAAGACGGTCACGAATGTCGCGAACACCGCCGCCGCGACGAGATAGGCCGCCAGCGTATCGGGCTTCGTAAAGGACAGGATGAAATCATACATTATCCGTCACCTTACATGTCGAAGTTAATCATTTTCTTCATCGTCAGCACGCCGACTGTCATCATCGTGGCCGCAACGGTCAGGATCACGTGCCCGGTTTCGGTAAGAAACAGCTGCATGATGTAATCGGGCGTCGTCAGGAAGACCATCAGGCCGACCGCAAAAGGCAACGCGCCAATGATCGAGGCAGATGCCTTGGCTTCCGACGACAGGGCGTTGACCTTTTCCCGCATCATCTTGCGGGAGCGGATAACCGTAGAGAGGTTGCCCAGGGCTTCAGACAGGTTGCCCCCTGCCTTGGCCTGGATCAGCAGCACGATGCAGAAGAAGTTGATTTCCTGCAGCGGAACACGCTTGTAAAACTGGTTCAGCGAGCGTTCGAGGCCCGCACCCATGGCCAGATTGTCGGCCAGTGAAATGAATTCCGACCGCAGCGGGTCAGGACATTCCTTGGCGATGATGCGAATACATTCGTTCAGCGGCAGGCCGGTCTTCACACCTCGCACGATGATGTCCAGCGCATCTGCAAACTGGTTGATCATCTTCTTGTGGCGGCGTTTGGTCAGTGACCCGAGGATCACACGGGGCAGACCCAAAGTACCGGCCAGGAAGGCGCCGGTGACCATTACCGGCTGGCTCTTCAGTCTCATGCCCGCAATTACCAGTCCGTCGGCGCCGGACATGTAGATCAGGACAGCGCAAAGCGTACCGAGCACGAGCGAGCCGATCCAGAAGGCCGACACGGGGATGTCGAGGCCAGCCTGCATGAGCTTCGATCCAATGTCGCGCGGTGTGATCGACTTGCGGCGCTCCTTGTCCTGCTTGCGCAGGTTATCCAGCATTTCCTGGGTCTTGGCGCGGCGCTTCGAATTTTCGTCATGCACCTTGCCGCCGCGGGCCTTGACGGCCGTCGTGCCTGCGCCAATGGCCCTTGCCCGCTTGCGCGCGGCATCGGACTCTCCGCCCGTGAAGGCGAGGCCAATGCCTGCCAGCGCCACGAAGGCGAGGCCTGCCACGGCATAGATCATCATTTCGTTGGTCATGGATCAGCTCCCGAGCGCGTCGAGAGCGCCAGCCAGTTCACGCTCGAGGTTGTAATAGGCGGCGCGTTCCCAGAAGCGGGGGCGGCCCACGCCGGTGCCACGGTGCACGCCGACGATCTTGCCGTTCTCGTCTTCGCCGTCCATTTCGAATTTCAGGATGTCCTGAAGGACAATCGTGTCCCCTTCCATGCCCATCACCTCGGTGATGCACATGATGCGGCGCGAACCGTCGCGAAGGCGTGAGGCCTGGACGACAATGTCGATGGAACCGACAATCATTTCGCGGATCGTCTTGGCGGGCAGCGAGAAGCCGCCCATCGTGATCATGGATTCCACGCGGCTGAGGGCTTCGCGCGGGCTGTTGGCGTGCAGCGTGCCCATCGAACCGTCATGGCCGGTGTTCATGGCCTGCAGAAGGTCGAACGCTTCGGGTCCGCGAACCTCGCCGACGATGATGCGTTCCGGGCGCATACGCAGGCAGTTCTTGACCAGTTCGCGCATCGTGACCTCACCCGAACCTTCAATATTCGGCGGGCGCGTTTCCAGGCGCACAACGTGCGGCTGCTGAAGCTGGAGTTCAGCGGAGTCTTCGCAGGTGATGACGCGCTCGCCGGGTTCGATGAACGCCGTGAGACAGTTGAGCAGCGTGGTCTTGCCCGAACCCGTACCGCCGGAGATTAGGACATTGCAGCGCGAATGGCCGATAATGCGCAGCACTTCGGCGCCCGCTTCGCTGATCGATCCGAAATTGACCAGATCCTGCAGCTGCAGCTTGTCCTTCTTGAACTTACGAATGGTCAGCGTGGGCCCGTCAATCGCAAGGGGCGGCGCAATGACGTTCACGCGGCTGCCGTCCAGAAGGCGCGCGTCGCAGATCGGCGAGCTTTCATCGACGCGGCGGCCAACCTGGCTCACGATGCGCTGGCAGATGTTCATCAGCTGGGCATTGTCACGGAAGCGGATATTGGTCCGCTCGATCTTGCCGTTGACTTCGATATAGGTCGTGTCCGCGCCATTCACCATGATGTCGGCAATGTCATCGCGCGCCAGAAGCGGCTCCAGCGGCCCGTAGCCAAGCACGTCGTTACAGATATCGTCGAGCAGCTGTTCCTGCTCGGAAATCGACATCACCACATTCTTGATGCTGATAATTTCGACAACGATGTCGCGGATTTCCTCGCGCGCGCTCTCGGCGTCAAGCTGGGCGAGCTGCGACAGGTCGATCGTATCGATCAGGGCGTTGAAGATGGTTGTCTTGGTCGCGTAATACTGTTCGGATTGCTGGTTCACCTTGCGAACAGGTTCCGGCTTCACCTCAGGTGCGGTGGCCTTCGGAGGCTTGGATGCGATTGGCTTGGGCGCGCCCTTTACAGGCACGGGATCCGGCACTTTGGGCTTTACCGCCTGCGGCCGCGGCTGCGCCACAGGAGCCGCCGGCTTCGGCGCCGCCGGCGCTGTAACATTGGAGGGTCCTGAACGTTTGCCGAAGGCCATTTACGGGCCCTTTCCCTTGAGTTCTATTTGCCAAGAAGCTTTTTGAGGAGCGACTTCTCGGGTTGCGCCACTGCCCTGCCCGTCAGAACGGATGCCAGGTGGTCGATTGCCAGGGACGAGCGCGATGTGGCGTCCGTCTCGGAGATCATCTGTCCGTTATTGGCCGCCGTGCCGAACAGTTCCGGCTCGAATGGCAGGATGATTTCAGGCTCGACGCCGATGGCCGCCGCAAAATCCTTCATGGGAATTTCCGGGCGCTTGGGAACGCCGCTCATGTTGATCACGAGGCGCGGCGCATTGTCGTTCGGGCGCTGGCCCTTGAGCTGGTCGATGAAATTCTTGCCGTTGCGCAGCGATGCGAGATCCGGCTGGCAGACAATGATGACTTCATCCGACGCCACGAGGGTGCGCTGAACCCAGCGGCTCCATGTGTGCGGAAGATCCAGCACCATGTAGGGCACGTTGCGCCGCACGCTTTCGATGACCGTCGAGAAGGCCTCGTCCGGAATATCCATGATCTGGCTGATCGTGGCAGGCGCAGTGAACAGCGACAGGCGGTCGGTTGCCTTGGCCAGAAGACGCTCGATCACCGCATCATCGGCCCGCTCGGGGGCGAGCAGCGCATCCGCGATTGTCTGCGGCGTTTCCTGGTTGAAATCGAGTGCGGTGGTGCCGAATGACAGGTCGAGATCGACCAGTGTCGTGTTGACGCGCGCATTCTCGGCCAGGGCCCAGGCCAGGTTGTGCGCGATGGTGGACGAGCCGACCCCGCCCTTGGCGCCGATCACGGAGATCTGCTTGCCGACAAACGGCCGGTCGGGGTCAACAAACAGGTTGGAGATGGCCCGGATGATCTGGATCGGCTCGAATGGCGGCACGAGATATTCGCTGACACCGCGCGCGACCAGCTGCCGGTAGAGCCGGATGTCGTTGACCACGCCAACCACCATGACCTGGACGTTCTCGTCGCAATGCTCGGCCAGCGCATCAATCTCGCCCAGAACCTGCTGCGCTGCGGCGGACGATTCCACGATCAGCAGGTTGGGTGTCGGATTCTGCTGCATGTAGGCTGTAGCCGCCGGAATGCCGCCGGGGACGGCTTCGAGCGTGGCCCGGCCCATGCGGCGGTCACGCGCGCAGACGTCCAGCATCCGGCGGGTTTCGTCACGCTCGTAGAACACCTTGATCGAGATGGCCGGCAGCGGCACGTCGCCGCCATTCTGGTCCGGCATCGTGAAGATCGGCTGGTCTGTCTCGACCGGCTTCGTGGCAGGATCATCGATCGCAGCCGGTTCCTCTTCGACTGGTGCACTGAATGGATCATTGGCAGGCGCTGTCAGGCCGGCATCCGATGCGTCTTCTGCGAAGACATCATCGAAGTCTGAGTCGAAGTCGTCTTCAAAGAGGGCTTTTTCGTTCGACATTATACTCTCGTCCTTTTATTCAGGCGCCGGCTATTCTTTGACCGCATCAGATACCGTGCCCGATTCATCCGACGAACGAGCCGACGCAGTGCTTTCGCCCTGGCGGAACTTGTCGAGGATCACGTTGCGGCGAAGCGGATCGGCTGAAGTAATCTCGCGCTGGCCCAGAAGGTCGGCAGGATCGGCAATCATGGCTGCCAGGTTGGTGCGGACCGAGCAGCCCAGGCTTGGCATCTCATTGTTCGACCGGACATCCGACACGTCATACTCGGCCATGGATTTGCAGTCTGGGGCGACAGCGTCATAAACCTGAAACGCCAGGATCATCGGCTCGGACTTGCCTGAGTCCGCGCCATGGCTGCTCCCGGCAATTTCGTCATACTCGACGCCGTTCTGCCATGCGATTTCGCGTGCCGTGACAACAGCCGAAACGGCCAGCTGCGAATTTTCGCTGGTTTCCGGAAGCGACATTATCAGCGGTCCGTGACCCTTCGACCGATAGGTCTGCACAAAGGATTCAATCCGCTCACGATCCTTCAGCGACAGCTCGCTCGAGACAGGATCAATGTTCACTTCGAGGAATTCGGTGCGTTTCGCCACGCCAATCGCGTTGCGGTCCAGCGCAGTCCCCTGCAGGTAGGATTGCGGCACGGCTGTCGGCGCATGGCTCGCACAGCCGGCGAGGCCGGTGAGGCAAAATCCAGCCGCAACAAGGACGGTTGTTGGTTTAAGCATCGGGTTCATCCTGATATCCCTTACTCTTCAATAAAGCCCACGGGGGAGCGGTAATTCTCTGCGTCAACAGGCGCGCCGTCCTTGCCGTATTGCTCGTTCAGCTTGCCGAAGAAGATCGTCTTGGCGTCGGAGGCGTTCGCAAAGCCGTCCGCCGGAGTGCGCAGCTGGTTCTTCTGCGTCGGATCGACCAGGTAGGGCGTCACGATGACCACCAGTTCGGACTCATCCTGCAGGAAGTCGCGTGACTGGAAGAGCGCGCCCAGGACCGGAAGCTTCTTGAGGCCCGGCAACTGGTCCAGTGTCTGGCGCGTCTTCGACTGGATCAGGCCGGCCATCATCATCGAGCCGCCCGACGGCAGTTCGATCACGGATTCAGCCCGCCGGACAGACAGCGCCGGAATGGTGATACCGGCCAGCGTAATGAGATTGCCGTCTGAATCGATCCCGGTTTGCGTTGCGCCCTGGTATGCCCCCTGGTTCGTCAGCTCGGAGACTTCGGTCGACACTTTAAGCGAAATGCGCCCCTCGGACAGGACCACGGGCGTAAAGCCCAGACCCACACCGTAAGGCTTGAATTCGATCGTGACGCGGCCATTATTGTCCTGCCCGACCGGGACGGGAAATTCACCGCCCGCAAGGAACTTGGCCGCTTCGCCAGACATCGCAACAATGTTGGGTTCTGCCAGCGTCTTCACGATGCCGATGCGCTCCAGCGCGTCGATTGTCGCGCCAACGCTCGATTGCAGGTCCGTGCCGACATAGTTGGAATAGGTCAGGCTGCCACCCAGGCCGCCGAGAGCCTGGCCCTGGATCGGAAAGCTGTTGCTGGCGCTGATATTGCCGGAAAATGTCTGCGGCAGTCCCGGTACAAGCCCTGTTGTTCCGGTCGATTCCGGAATGCCGTCGCCGTCGGTATCGCTGAACAGCTGCTTCTCGACGAGCTTGGCCATGTCGCCAAAGGCCGGCGTGCCGGAAAGATTGATGCCGAGCTGCTTGATCGCGGTGCGCTGCATTTCGACAATCCGCACTTCCAGCATCACCTGGTCCTTGGCGGAGACCTCCATCATGTTGACGATCTTCGTCGATGTATCCTCGCCGCCACCCAGAAAGGCGCTGACGAGCCGCTCGACCTGGTCACCCTGCGAGAGGCTGTCGACGGTGCCGGTCAGCAGGATGCTGCCATTGATGCCTTCAATGCTCACCCGGCTGTCCGGCACGTGACGTTCAATCAGCTTGTGCAGGCTGGTCATGTCGGTTTCGACATTGATTTCCAGGTTCAGCAACTGGTTTCCGTCGCGGTCGAAGACAAAGGCGTTGGTCTGGCCATAGGCGATACCGCGGAAAATGATCCGCTTCGAGGTCTGGACGACCGCATCGGCAATGGCGGGATTGGTAATCACAAGGTCTGCAGCCGGCGCATCGAGATCGATGATCATCGACTTGTTGAGGCCCAGCGTGACTTCCTGCGACACATGCGACTGGCCCGGCCCGGTCATGCTGACCCCGAGATCATTCGGCGTCGCGATAGCCAGCAGCGGCATGGCTGCCGCAAGCGCCGAGAAAAGACCGTACCTGATCGGACGAGACAGTTTCATGTTCAGCTTCCCCCGAGTGTAGCCGATGTGGCTGCACCATTGCGGTAGATCGTGACACCGCCCTGCCCGCCGCCCCCGCCGAGCATGTCCGTGCGGGAATCCCGGGCCATCGCCTCACCGGCATCCGACCAGGGCCGCAATGACAGGGACAGCGTGCCCATGCGCTGTGACAGGGCGACCAGTTCGGCCTCCTTGTCGGACACTTCCAGCGTTGCCGTATTGCCGATCTGGGACGACCCGCCGCCTTCATCCGGCTTGAAGACCTGATCGATGGCCAGCACGCGTACATTCTTGATGATGGTCGTCGAAATCGGGCGCTCCATGACCATCTGGTCTGTCTGCACCTGCACTTCATGGGTCAGGATGACGTCAACCTTGTCGTTTGGCAGGATGAAGCCGCCCGATGCCGACTCGGTCGAGATCTCGACAGAGATGGCGCGCATTCCCGGTGACAGCAAGGCGGCCATCAGGCTGGAATCATCTGCCAGGACCAGCTTTTGCGGCAGGATCGGCTCGCGATTGTAGATCGGGATGCGGACGATCGCGCCAGCCATGCGTTCGATTGCGTCTGAATTGTCGGCCTCGGTCAGGTAGCCCTTGACGATACTCATCTCCGGCCATGGCGCCCATTCGAAATCAGACGTCGCAAGGCGGTCGCCGATCGCCATGTCGCGCCGGGCGACCAGCACCTTGACCTCGGAGACTTCCTTGGTCTGGATTTCGGTCTGAAGCTCCGTGACGGTCTGTGTCACAGTGGTCGGTTCAGCCATGTTGCGAACGAGGAATGCAGCAGCCATGGCGGCAATGGCGGCACCCACTAGAATGATAAGACGCATCGGCGACATTGGGCGCCACTCCCTGTGATAACAAAACGTGGTGGTTGCCCCGGATCAGGCCGAATCCCCACTCGAAGATTAATATTCCCATGCCGGGCACTAAGGGTTGGTTAATTGAAACTACTGATTTGGCTTAATAAATTGGCAAGGAATGGGGACGCCGGGGCGGCGGCAAACACGCCGGCTGCAATGGCGACGCCATATGGCACGCCCGCCTTCTCTTCAAAGGGTGCACGGATCATTCCCGGCAGGGCTGCTGCAGGCATGAGGCGGCGTACGAACAGGATGACGAGCGCGCACGCTCCGCCCGCCAGCGCCATGACGAAGACAAATGTGAACCCGGCATTCGGGCCCATCCACAGCATCACGGCCGGAATCATCTTTGCGTCCCCTCCTCCGAAAATGTTGAAGGCAAACAGGCCGAATGCGATAAGGAAGGCCAGCGCCGCCACCATCAGGTGTCCGCCAATGATTTCCAGGGGAATGCCGGAAACGGCAGCAGCCGGAATGAACAGGCCGGCCAGTGTGAGGTTCAGCCAGTTGGGAATCGTCAGGCGGTTGACATCATGCATTGCTGCAAAAACGCACAGGGCCAGGAACGCGCCCCCCAGAATGCTCAGTATCATCGGATTTGTCCTCCAGCCGTCATTTCGGGCGCACCGTGACGGAAAAGACTGAAGGAAGTTTTTACTTGCAGGGATTAGGGGCTCCCCTCCCGGACGCGGGCAGCCTGCAAAAGAAAAGGCCGCCAGGTTTCCCTGACGGCCTGTCCTTGAACCGAGTAAACTCGGAGATCGTTACTATTCGGTAGCGGCGTCAAGCTCGCCCGAGATAGCAGTGAACGTGTTGTTGGCGCTCGAACCAAGGGCGGTAACACCACCGATGATAGCAACAGCGATCAGAGCAGCGATCAGGCCGTATTCGATAGCCGTGGCGCCGGACTCGTCTTTAAGAAAACGTGCAAACATTGGAAACTCCCATCATGCGTTAAGAAAGTTCCGGACATTTTTTTCTTTCCGGAACAGTACTGAAATTACAGGACTATTCTCAATATCGCGTTACGGAATACAGATAATCCGTGAAGGCAAATGAGGGATTTGTTTACTCTCCCTCCCGGCCCGGGGCGCTGATTCGGATCCTTGCATATATAACGTCAAGAACAGGCGATTCCGCGCCGGTTAGGAAACGGGCAACCTTCTTCAGACAAATGTTTTTCTCAAAGCGATCCGTGGAGTCCTGAAATGAGCATACTGACCAAGTCATGCGCCCTGGCACTGGCGGGCTCGCTGCTCGCCGCGACAGCTGCAGCCGGGCAATTGTCCGTTGAAGCCAACAAGACCGTACCTGTCCGCATCAAGGGGGCTGCTGCCAGCATCGTGCTCGGCAACAAGAATGTCGCCGATGTCGCCGTGCACAGCGAAAACCTGATCTTCATTACAGGCAAGTCTTTCGGCACGACCAACCTGATGGTGTTCAACAAGGCCGGCGACCAGATCTATTCCACAGATGTCGTTGTCACGCTCAATTCGGCAAATCTCGTCACGGTCAACCGCTCCGGCCAGAACTATACATATGACTGCGCGCCGGAATGCCGTCCGGTCATCAGCATTGGCGACCAGGCCGAATACTTTGGCGCCCTTTCGGAGCAGCACCAGAACGTGCAGGAAATGAACAGCGGGAACTGATTCCGCGCCCTTCATTGACCTTGCCACGGCCATGTCTCCGGATATGGCCGTTTTGCTGCGCGCCGCGGCCTGCCAGCCTTGCGCCAGCCATTCGATGAAATTTCCCGCATCGGATAAACCGTACGCAAACCCAGTTCTGGTATCCCGTCTGTCTGACACAATCGTCTGTCCGGGGTTAGATCATGTTCAACAGCCGTTTCGGCATACTCGCACCGCGCCTCATGGCGAAGTGGACTGCGTACACCGACGACCGCCGCGGTGTGGCGGCCGTGGAATTCGCGATGGTGGCCGTTCCCTTCTTCCTGCTGGTCTTCGGCCTGCTCGAGGTTTGCCTCCTGTTCATCGTCGCGACGGTCATGGAGCACGCCGTACAGGAAGCTTCCCGCCAGATCCGCACAGGACAGGCCCAGGAAAGCGGTTTCAACGAGCAGAATTTCCGGACCACGGTCTGTGACAAGTTCTTCGGCCTGCTTGATTGCGACGACAAGCTGCACATCGACGTCCAGGCCATCGACAATTTCGGCGCCGCCAACCTGACGTCGCCGATCAATGCCGATGGCGATTTCGACGATGGCGGCTTTACCTACGATCCCGGCGGCCCGAACGACATCGTTGCCGTGCGCGTGTTCTACGAATGGAACCTGATAACGCCGGTCCTGACCGCTCCGCTCGCAAACATGAATGGTTCGAAATACGTCGTGCAGGGCAATGCCGTGTTCCGCAACGAACCCTTTGGAGACTAGACCCATGCCTGCCAAGACTTTCCTTTCCCGGATGGGCCCGCGTCTCAAATGGCGCGGCATCCAGGGCCTGCACTATAACGAGCAGGGCGTGTCAGCCGTCGAATTCGCGATTATCGCCCCGCTCATGATCCTGATCTATTTCGGCTGTATCGAGCTCAGCTTCCTGATGCGCATGGATCGCCGTGTCACGTCGACCAGTGCGAGCCTCGGAGACCTGACCGCCCGCCTGGCAACGGTCACCGATGACGACATGGCCGAGATGTTTGCTGCGGCGAAAGTCATGATGCAGCCCTATGATGCCGAAGCCGGCAGCATGCGTATCTCGAGCATTGTCGATGATGGCGATGGTGTCACCAAGGTCGCCTGGTCGGACGCTTACGCGATGACTGCACTGACGGAAGGCTCTGTGGTCACCGTGCCGGCAGGCATCATCCCTTCCCCCGGATCGGCGATCGTGGCTGAAGTCCAGTTCAGCTACAAGAGCCCGTTCGGCTACGTCCTGAAAACGGAACGCACCGTTGCGGACAAGTTCTACCTGCGCCCGCGCCGCGTGACAGAAATCAGCCGAACCCACAAACCGGATGGTGACGGCACGTCCTTCGGGCCAACCAGCTAGGCTGGCGGCCCAACAGACTTCGAACTGATCCTGAGCGTCACGCGTCAAAGCCCCGCTTTGGCGCGTGAACTTTCCACAGGATGATCAGCCCCAGCAGGAACATGAAGCCGATACCGCCCATGCCGATGCGCTGGTTCCCCGTCAGCCAGGTCAGCAGGCTGACAATGCCCGGTCCCATCCACACCGTTACGGTCCCGGCAATGGCATAGAGCCCGAAGAATTCACCGATCCGGTCATGCGGCGCGATATGCACCAGCATGTAGCGGCTGGATGAAATCGACGCCACGACGGCAATCGCCACCGGAATCACGAACAGGAAATAGGTCACGTCAGACAGGGTATCGAAGAACGGGCTGCCCCAGATCGGCTCCCCGCTCGGGATCAGTCCGAACAGCAGGGAATCCGGCGTGATCGACAGCTGCAGGAGCAGCAGGATGGTCAGCGCGCTGATTTCCCAGACAAGCGCCAGCTTCGGCCCCAGCAGACGGTCCAGCGCGCCGCCCACGAAACCGCCAACGGCTCCGAACAGGACACCGGTGATCCCGAAGAACAGGATCTCGACGACGCTCCAGCCCAGGAAGGTCTTGGCGAATACGGCGCCAAGCGTCAGCAAGGCCGCCATCGCGTCAGCATAGATCGTGCGGGCAATCAGGAACCGCATCGTCTGAGGATGCTCCCGGAACAGCTGGGCCAGGTAATTCTTGAAGACGCTTGCACGCTGCATCAGCGTTTGCGGCTTGCCCGAATTGCGGTCCTCGCCCCGGAACACGTCTCCGGCCGCCTGTTTCCAGGTCAGCCCCCTGCTCAATCCGTCCGGCATGAACACGAAGAAGGGAATCAGCAGCAATGTCATCCAGACCGCCACAAAAGGCCCCGCAAAACGCTGTGGCTCATGCGTTGCCCGGTCCAGCGGGATGAGCTGAGAATCGGCCGCGAAAGGCAGACCGGATCCCGGCAGCAACAGGCCGAACAGGAAGAAGATCAGGATTCCAACGCTCAGCACGTTGCCCATGGACAGGCCGAGACCGGAAATGATCGGCAGCGCGCTTGGCCGCCCCGCCGCCGGCAGCATCGCATTGTGAAGCACTTCGGAATAGCCATAGCAGCAATAGGCAATCGCCAGCACCGCCATGGTCGGCCACATGGTCAACGGGCCTTCAGGACGGGCCCACCAGAGCGCGAACGAACACGCGGCCATAACCGCCATGAACACGAAAATAAGGGGCTTTCGCCGGCCCGCCTTGTCCGCGACCACGCCGAGGAATGGCGCCGTCAGAGCCGTCACAATACCCGCCATGGTAATCGTCAGGCCCGACAGGGTCAGGCCCAGCTCGCCGCCGCCTACCATGACTTCGGCGAAATACGGGGCAAAGATGTAGATGACGATGAGATTGTAGTACGGGTTGCGCCCGCCCTCGAAGATCGCCCAGGCCAACCCCTTGATGCCAAAGGGTCCTCCGCTCACAGCTTCCTGTTTCGCAGGGCTATCGGACAATGGCACTGCGGCTATCGTATCAGTCATTCGGCGACAATCTCCCGGGTCGGTCTGCGGCATCATTGTTCGCCGTCTTTTTCCAACCGTGCGATATTCCGCGCTGCGAGGAAAGTGATTTGGCGGCTTCCGGCCTGTTCGCGTAGGGTAAACTCCGGGTGTGGCGACTGCCCCGGTCAGAGCTTGTCGGCCAGTTCCCCGGCATATTTGGTGATGTCCCCAGCCCCGAGGCAGACAACCATGCCGCCCGGCTTGGCAATGCCCCTGATCGCTTCGGGCAGGTCATCCAGCGAGGCCAGCACATGGGCGCCCCGGTGGCCGTGCCGCCGGATGCTGGCAACCAGCGTCTCGTGGGTGATGCCCTCGATCGGCGTTTCGCCCGCCTCGTAGACCGGCGCGACGAACACGTCATCGGCGGCGTCAAAGCAGCGGGAGAATTCATCGAACAGGTCGCGCAGGCGGGTGTAGCGGTGCGGCTGGCAGACGGCGATCAGCTGGCCCTGACCAAGCATGGCGCGGGCCGCCTTGAGCACGGCGGCAATCTCGACCGGGTGGTGGCCGTAATCGTCAATGATCCGCACCACGCCCTCGCCGCCCCCCTTCGGCGCCCATTCGCCCACCGTCGTGAACCGCCGCTTGACCCCGCCAAACCCGGCCAGTGAGGCCCGGATCTGCTCGTCTGTCGCGCCGAGTTCCAGCGCCACGGTGATCGCCGCCAGCGCGTTCTGCACATTGTGCTCGCCTGCCATGGGCAGCGTCAGGTCCTTGATGATCCGCGGGCTGGCCGAACCCGGCCGGCGCAGCGCCACGTCGAAATGCGCGCCGTCAAGGTCGGTGTTCAGGTTCACCGCCCGCACATCGGCCTGCCGGTTGAAGCCATAGCTGATGCGGCGGCGGTCAGTGACGCGCGCCGCCAGGTCCTGCACCTCGGGATGGTCGGTGCAGAGCACGGCAAAGCCATAGAAGGGCAGGTTTTCCACAAATGTATCAAAGGCTTCGCGCAGCCGGTCCATCGAGCCGTAATGATCCATGTGTTCCGGATCGATATTCGTCACGATGGCGCAGGTCGGGTGCAGCTTGGCGAATGTGCCGTCGCTCTCGTCGCTTTCCACCACCATCCAGTCGCTCTCGCCGGCCTTGTAGTTCGAGCCGTAGGCATGGATGATCCCGCCATTGATGACGGTCGGGTCAATCCCGCAGCCATCCAGCAGGCAGGCCACCATGCTCGTCGTCGTGGTCTTGCCATGGGTGCCCGCAATGCAGACCGTGTATTTGAGCCGCGTGATCTCGGCCAGCATGTTGGACCGCCGCACAACGGGAATGCCCGCCGCGCGCGCGGCCAGCACTTCCGGATTGTCCTTCCTGATCGCCGAGGAAATGATCACCGTTCCGGCGCCTTTGACGTTCTCGGCGCGATGCCCGATGAAAACACTGGCCCCCTTCTCGCGCAGGCGCTGCACATTGGCGCTGTCGGAAATGTCAGAGCCCTGCACCTGGTAGCCCATGGTCAGCATCACGTCGGCAATGCCCGACATGCCGATGCCGCCAATGCCGACAATATGCGCCGGGCCGAGATCGAAAGGGGTGGGAGATGTCATGCGCGAACCGATCCAGTCAGAGAAAAAAGTCAGTGATAGCGATACCGTGCTGGCCGTTCGGGACGCAAGGACCCCGAACCATTGAGATCCCGCCAGTGTCACCTCAACTGATAACTTCGATGGCAATCGTGGCGAATGATAGGCTTAACCGGGCGACCTTTGCGAAGCTTTGAGGGCAAGAGGGAAATTCAAAGAAAATGCATCTGGCCGAACTCAATGTCGGGCGCCTCGTGGCGCCGACAGACGACCCGCGGGTCAGGGAATTCATGGACAGTCTCGACCTGATCAACGGGCTTGGGAAACAGATGCCCGGCTTTGTCTGGATGATGGAAGGCTCGGGCGAACCCGGCAAAGGCAATACGGACGCCAAGATCGGCGGAGACCCCCAATTCGTTGCGAACCTCACCGTGTGGGAAGATGTCGGGAGCCTCGAGCGGTTCGTCTGGGGCAGCCTCCACCGCAAGTTCTATGAGCGCCGCGAAGAATGGTTCGAGATCCTTGGCGGCATGCATTTCGTCATGTGGTGGGTGCCGGCTGGCCACACGCCGTCACTGGAAGAGGCGCTGGAACGGCTGGCTGCCCGCGAGCGTGACGGCGATTCCGATGCAGCCTTCGGCTGGGACTGGTTGCGCGCAGCCCAAATGCACAAGACGCATGGGTGCCGCCCCTCGGCGGCCTAAAGCTCGGCGACCCGCTCGGCCATGTCGGCCAGGTCGCTCGCCGCATTCACCTTGCCGACCGATTTCGCCGCTGCCGCCCGCTTGCGCAGGTCGTCGCCATGCGCAAGCCGCACGGCGATCAGGCTGCCCAGCAGCTTCGGATAGAGGTTGCTCTCCAGCAGCATGTCAGCCGCCTCGACATCCGTCAGCGCCTCGGCATTGGCGGCCTGGTGGTCATCCATAGCGATCGCCAGCGGGATCAGGATGGACGGGCGTCCCACGACTGCCAGTTCACTCACCGTGCCGGCGCCTGACCGCGCCACGACGAGATGCGCCGAAGCAAGCCGTTCCGGCATGTCGGCAAAAAACGGCGCAAGGTCCGCATCGACCTGGGCCCGCCGGTAGATGTTGCGCACGCCCTCCATCTGCTCTGGCCGCACCTGCTGCACCACTTTCAGGCGTCCGCGCAGCAAGGCAGGGACATAATCCGCAACCGCCAGCGGAACGGTATCGCCGATAATGCTGGACCCCTGGCTGCCCCCCGTCACGAACAGGACAAGCTTGCCGTCCGTCGGGGGATAAGGCGCCTCGCGCATCTCGACGATCGGCGCCCGAACCGGGTTGCCGATCGGCATATGCGCCGCCCCTCTCGGCAGGTAATCGAGCCGGTTGAACCCGCTCGCGACAAATTTTGCATGCTGCGCGAACTGCCGGTTCACCCGGCCAAGCACGGCGTTCTGTTCATGGATGATGATTGGCACGCCAAGCTTCTTCGCCGCCGCCAGCGCAGGATAGGCCGGATAGCCGCCGAACCCCGCCACCAGGGCCGGCTGTGTGTCCTTCATCAGGCGCGCCGCACGGCCGATGCCGGCCCTGATCTTCAGGGCGGCCGATGGCAGCGTCCAGGGCTTGCGGAAGTTCGGCGAGGCGGCTTGCACCTCCTCCTTCCACTCAGCCGGAAAATCGGTCGCATAGCGAAGACCCCGGTGGTCGGAGATCAACCCCACCCTCCATCCGCGCGCGCGCATTTCGTCAGCAAAGGCGCGCGCCGGGAACATGTGTCCGCCGGTACCGCCTGCTGCAATTATCACCAGTTTTCCGGTGTCTAGCTCAGCCATACCTGCCTCTTATGCGCGTACCCTGTCCGCGCACAAGTGCCAGTGCAAGCCCGAGTGTCAATGCCGTGCCGATCATCGAGGAGCCTCCATATGACACAAAAGGCAATGTCATGCCCTTTGGAGGGATCAGGGCCACATTGACGGCAATGTTGATGGCGGCCTGAAGGCCGAAGAGTGAAAACAGCCCGGCCGCCGCCGCACGGGCATAGCCGTCATCGAGCCGGGCCGCCGCCCGGAAGCCGCGCAGCACCATCAGCGAGAAGACCGCGAGCAGGACGATTGCGGCAACCAGCCCGAATTCCTCGACCATGACCGAGAAGATGAAATCGGTGTGCGCGTCCGGCAGGCTGGCCTTGACCAGCCCCTCCCCCGGCCCGACGCCGAACAGGCCGCCGCGCCCGATGGCCTCGGCCGCCTTGTCGATCTGGTAGGTGTCGTATTGCGTCGGATTGACGAAACTGTTCACCCGCACGCGCACATGCGGCAGCAGCGCATAGAGGAGGCCCGCGAGACCTGCGCCGCCACCCGCAAATGCCGCCGCCCATTTCCACGGCAGGCCGCTGATGAAGAAGGTGATCACGAACGCCGCCGTCAGCAGGGCTGCCTGGCCGACATCGGGCTGCAGCAGCAACAGGCCCAGGGTGACCGCGTAAAACACAAAGGCAATGACTGCCCAGGGGCCGCTCGGATAGGCTTGACGCTGGGCCAGCAGCCAGCCGCTCAGCACGATCAGCGCAGGCTTGACCATTTCGCTCGGCTGCAGGGAAAAGCCGGCAATGCGGAGCCAGCGCTGCGCGCCTTTCGCCTCGTATCCGAACACCAGGATCCACACCATCAGCAACAGCGCGACAATGAAGATCGCGGTCGCCGCCCGGCGCGCCCAGGCCTGGTTGAGCATGCTGAACGCGATCAGGATGACGGCCGCAGACACGGCGAAGGCGGCCTGCCGGATCACAAAGAAATATTCCTGGTCGTAACCGATGCGCTTGGCAGCGGTCGGCCCGGCCGCCAGCGACAGGAGAAGTCCGATCGCCATCAGGAAGAACGCCCCGCCCATCAGCCCCCAGTCAACCGTACGTCGCCATTCGGTCAGCCATGACGTATCGGACCGGGCGAACTGCAGGGTGGTCGGGGCTGCGTTCAAGCCATCACCTTGATCTCATGCGGCATCATCGACTGGACAATCGAGCGGAAATCATCGCCGCGATGCTCGAAATCGCGATACTGGTCGAAACTCGCACAGGCTGGCGACAACAGCACGATCGGCTGCGCGTCGCCTGCGCCCTTCGCATCGCGCAGCGCGGCTTCCACCGCTTTTTCCATCGTGCCGCATTTCTGCAGGGCGACCTTGCCCTTCAGCGTCATCGCGAACGCGTCTTCGGCGTCACCGATCAGGTAGGCTTTCGCAATGTTCGGGAACAGCGGCTCAAGCGGCGCAATGCCTTCGGCCTTCGGCACGCCGCCGGCGATCCAGTAGACATGCTTGAAGGCCTTCAGCGCCTGCTCGGCGGCTTGCGCATTGGTGGCCTTGGAATCATTGATGAACCTGACGCCGTCGACTTCGCCAACCGTCTCCAGGCGGTGCGGCAGGCCGGGGAAGGATTTCAGGCCCGCCATGATGACCTGCTGGTCCACGCCGAGCGCACGGCAGGCCGCATAGGCGGCGGCGGCGTTCTGGTGATTGTGGGTGCCCGGCAGGGACGGACAGTCGGCCAGGTTGCCGATCAGTTCAGCCTTGCCGGACTGGTTGTCATACAGGCGCCCGTCAATGGCGCTGACGCCCCGGCCAAGCGAATAGGTCGAGGAGGCATGGACAACACGGCCCTTGCCCTGCCCGGCCAGTCCGATGGCGATGGACTGCGTGATCACGTCATCGAAGCCGACAATCGCCACGTCGCCCGGCTCCTGGTTCTGGAAGATGCGCATCTTGGCGGCCTGGTAGCCTTCCATGCCGCCATGCCGGTCGAGATGGTCCGGGCTCATGTTGAGCAGGACGGCAATGTCGCAATGCAGGCTTTTCACCAGGTCCAGCTGATAGGAGGACAGTTCCAGCACATAGACGGCGTTGGCATGCAGCGCGGCAAGGTCCAGCACGCCGGTGCCGATATTGCCGCCGATGCGCGCGTCACGCCCGGCCTGTTTCAGGATATGCCCGATCAGGGCCGTCGTGGTCGATTTTCCGTTCGTTCCGGTGATGCCGATGATCTTCGGACGCCCCCGCTCCGGCAGCGACTGCACGGCGCGCGCAAACAGCTCCATGTCGCCGACAACCGGCACGCCGGTCATTTCGGCCATGCGCACGATCCGGTGCGGCGCCGGAAACTTGTAGGGAATGCCCGGCGACAGGACCAGCGCGGCAAAGGTCTGCCAGTCGCGCTTGTTGATGTCCGACAGGGTCACGCCAGCCGCTTCGGCCTTGTTGCGCGTGTCCTCATTATCGTCCCACGCATGCACGCGCGCGCCGCCAGCCTTCAGCGCTTTTGCTGCGCTGAGGCCTGTCCGGCCAAGGCCGAACACGGCGACATCCCGTCCTGCGTATTCCGTAATGGGGATCATGGGGTGGCGGTTACCTCAGCTTCAATGTTGCGAGGCCCGCGAGGGCGAATAAGACGGACAGGATCCAGAAGCGCGCGACGACGCGCGTTTCCGGCCAGTTCTTTTTCTGGAAGTGATGGTGCAGCGGCGCCATCAGGAAAATGCGCTGGCCGGTGCCGGTCAGGCGCCGGGTGATCTTGAACCAGCCGACCTGCAGCATCACCGACAGGGCTTCCATCACGAACAGGCCGCCAATGATGACCAGCGCAAACTCGTGCTTGGTCGCCACGGCCACCACGCCCAGCATGCCGCCAAGGCCGAGCGAACCGGTATCGCCCATGAACACCTTGGCCGGATAGGCATTGTACCAGAGGAAGCCCATGCCCGCGCCGATCATGGCGCCCAGCACGACCGCGATCTCGCCCGCGCCCGGCGCGAACTGGATGCCCAGGTATTGCGCGAAGACAAAGTTGCCGGTCAGGTAGGCAATCATCGCATAGGCGGCCGCCGCGAAGGTCATCGGCACGATGGCCAGCCCGTCGAGGCCATCGGTGAAATTCACCGCATTGGCGCTGCCGACGACAACGATCATGCCGAACAGGATGAAGAACCCGCCGAGCGGCAGGAAATAATTGTTCACGAACGGCACCGCGACACCGCCGGAGAAGGACGGGTCTGCAGGCTGCACGGAGGTCTTCGGCGCGAGGGCGGCGATCTGTTCGGCCAGGCCGTTCAGCGGGCCCCACTCGGCATGCCCTGCGGGCGTATGGGCGCCATGCAGACCCATGATGAAGGCACAGGCCACCGCCGCAATCGCAAACCCGATCAGCAGGCGGGCGCGCGCCGACACGCCGTCGGCGCTCTGCTTCGTCACCTTGGCATGGTCATCGAGGTATCCCAGCAGGGCGTAGGATAGCGTCACGAACAGCACGACCCAGACATAGGGGTTGTGAAGATTGCCCCACAGCAGCACGCCGACCAGCAGGCCCAGCCAGATCAGCAGGCCGCCCATCGTGGGCGTGCCCTGCTTCGACATCTGCGCCTCCAGCGACAGGTCGCGGATCGGCTGGCCCTTGCCCTGACGGGCCCGGAGCATGTTGATGATCGCGTCACCAAACACCACTGTCACCAGGAACGCCGTCACCACGGCAGCGCCCGCGCGGAAGGTGATATAGTTCAGTAGGTTGAAGAAACCGCTATCTGCGGCCAGCCATTCGTACAGCATCACCTGACCTCTGCAGCGTCTTGCGCGCCGCTATCCATCTTGCCCAAACCAGCCGCTGCACTTCGTTGGCGCAAGCGGTCTGCAATACGTCCCATCCCGGAGGCATTCGACCCTTTGATCAAGAGCACGTCGCCATCTCTCACTGCATTTAGCAGTGCATTCCACAGCTCATCCGCCTTGGGTGCCCACACCTGCTGCAAACCGGGCGGCAGAGCCTCGGCAAGGTGAGTCATTTTGTCGCCCACGAGAAACACGCCCTCGGCGCCGCTGGCGACAACATCCGGTGCCAGTGCGGCATGTTCACGGGCTGACTCGTCACCCAGTTCCAGCATTTCGCCGAGCGCCACGAGCCGCCGTCCACCCTTGCGCTGGGGCAGGGCCGAGAGGGCGGCGCGCATGCTCGACGGGTTGGCATTGTAGGAATCATCCACCAGCGTGAAATGGCCGCCATCCGGCAGGGCCATGCGCTCAGCCGTGCCGCGTCCCGGCGGCGGGGCATAGCCTGAAAGCGCCTCGGCACAATCTGCGACAGACAGCCCGGTCTGGCTCGCCGCCAGCAGGGCTGCGGCCACGTTGAGCGCCCAATGCTTGCCGACCGCGTCGATTTCCACTTCTGCGCGCGTGCCGATCACATCCACGCTGATACGGCTGGTCGCGCCATCGGATTCATACCCCGTCACCCGCGCCGTCGCATCGTCCGCCACGCCGAAGGTTTCAAGATTGCCCGTCGGGCAGAGCGCCCGCGCCCGCGCCGCCAGCTGGTCGAGAAACGCGTCATCGGCCGGCAGGATGAACGTGCCGCCCGCTTCCATGCCGGCAAAGATGTCGGCCTTCTCGTCCGCGACCGCTTCCAGGCTGCCAAGGCCTTCCAGGTGCGCCCCGGCAATGCAGGTGATGATGCCGATATGCGGGCGCACCATCAGGCTGCGCGGCGCAATCTCACCGGGCGTCGACATGCCGATTTCGAACACGGCGCGCGCGGTATTCTCCGGCATCCGCGCCAGTGTCAGCGGTACGCCCCAGTGATTGTTGAAACTCTTGACGTTCCAGTGCGCGGGGCCCGCCGCGCGGTAGATACGCGCCAGCATTTCCTTGACCGAAGTCTTGCCGACACTTCCGGTCACCGCCGTGCGGATCGCACCTGACCGGGCCCGCGCCGCAATCCCCATCATCTCCAGGGCCGCCTGCACATCATCGACCCTGATAATCGGCCCGCCGGTCACCGGTTTCGACACCAGCGCGCCCGCCGCGCCCGCCTTGAAGGCGGCCTCGACAAAGTCATGCCCGTCGCGCTGGTCCTGCAGCGCCACGAACAGGTCACCCGGCATCAGGGTGCGCGTGTCGATCGAGATCGTGCCCGACACCCAGAACGGATCGCTTGCTGTCCCGCCGGTTGCGAGGGCGATTTCCTCAGAGGTCCAGAGAAGCTGGCTCATGCGTGCTCCCCTGCCAGCGCCGACAGCGCCGTGTCCTGGTCGGAGAACGGGATCACCGTATTGCCGACAATCTGGCCGGTCTCGTGGCCCTTGCCTGCGATGACCAGCGTGTCGCCCTTTTTCAGTTCCGCGACGATTGTGCGGATCGCCTTTTCCCGGTCGCCAATCTCGCGCGCGCCCGGCGCAGCCGCGAGGATCGCCTTGCGGATGGCCGCCGCGTCTTCGCTGCGGGGATTGTCGTCTGTCACGATCACGTCGTCGGCCTGGCGCGTTGCGATCTCGCCCATGATCGGGCGCTTCTTCGCATCGCGGTCACCGCCGCAGCCGAAGATCACTTTCAGCCGCCCGGCCGTATGCGGGCGCACGGCGCGCAGCAGTACGTCAAGGCCGTCCGGCGTATGCGCATAGTCCACGAACACCCCTGCCCCGGCAGGCGTCTTGCCCACCAGTTCAAGGCGGCCCTTCACGGGCTCGAGATGCGTCAGGCCATCGGCGACCTGTTCGAAGGTCAGGCCGAGTGCCAGGGCAATCGCCGCTGCCGCCAGCGCATTCAGGGCCTGGAACTCGCCGATAAGGGGCAGTTCCAGCGGCTTCTGCTCCACATCGCGCCAGAACAGGTTCAGCACCTGCCCCGTGGCGCGCGGCATGATTTCGTCGATCCAGAGATCCTCGCCACGCCAGCCGAACGACACGATCTGGAGGCCGGCCGTCTTTGCCGCTTCCTCGAACACTTCGCGATGGTCACTGTCGGCATTGACGATGGCCGGCATGCCCTTATGGCCGAGCTGCCGGAACAGCCGCAGCTTGGCATCGAGATAGGCTTCCATCGTGGCGTGATAGTCGAGATGGTCCTGCGTGAAGTTGAGGAACGCCACCGCCGACAGGTCCACGCCGTCAAGACGGTGCTGCTCAAGCCCGTGGCTGGAGGCTTCCATCGCGCAATGTGTCACACCCTGGCGCACAAGCTCGCGCAGCGTCTCGTGAATGGTCACCGGGTCCGGCGTCGTGTGGCCGACATCAATCTTTCCGCCCGGGCCGATGGCCCCCAGCGTGCCCATCGAGGCGGCGCCAAGACCGGCCCGCGACCAGATCTGGCGCAGGAAATCCACGGTGGAGGATTTACCGTTCGTGCCGGTAATCGCCACAACCGTTTCAGGCTGGGAATGGTAGAAACGCTTCGCCGCCAGCGCCAGCGCCCGGCGCGGCTCGTCGGCGATCACATGCGGCACCGGCACCTTTTCGACGCCGCCATCCGACAGGATCGCGGCCGCACCGGCCTCGACCGCTTGCGGCACGAACTTGCGCCCGTCCGCTGCCGTGCCCGCAAGGGCCGCGAACAGGAAGCCCGGCTGCACCTTGCGGCTGTCCGCCGTCATGCCGGTGATCTCGGTCTCGCCGTCTTCGGCGAGGGGAAACAGGTCTTTCAGTTTCACAGGGAACTCCTCTCATCTGATGCAGAGCGGAGTTCAGCGCCAGCAGGCCGGACGCCTTCGAAGTGCGGCGCGAGTCCGAGCAGGGGCGCGACGCGTTCGATGATCCGTCCGGCCGTCGGAGCTGCGTTCAGCGCGGCCGTATCGCCACGCTCCGCCCCTGCCTTGGGCTCATCCAATGTCACGATCAGGGCATATTGCGGGCGGTCATAAGGAAAGATGGCCGCAAAGCTCGTCACGTTGCGTGTATCGTCATATCCGCCAGGCACCGGCTTCTCGGCCGTGCCGGTCTTTCCGGCCACGCCATAGCCGGCCACGTCGGCGCGTTTGCCCGTGCCGTTCACCACGGCTTCGCGCATCATCACGTTGACCATGTCCGCCGTCAGCGCCGACATGACACGCACCGGGGCCGACTTGCGCGCATCATCCACCACCAGTGTCGGGCGGGCCCGCTCGCCGCCATTCGCGAAGGCCGAAAAGCCGCTCAGGAAGGCCATGGGCGTTACCGCGATGCCATGTCCGTAAGACACGGTCGCCGCCGACAGGTCATCGAACCGTTCCGGCAGGATCGGCCTGGCGCTGCCGGCCAGTTCGATCGGCGCGCGCTCCATCAGCCCCAGCCCTTCGAGGAAGGCCTTCTGGCGGCGCGGGCCCAGCGCGGCATTGATATGCACGGTCCCGAGATTCGAGCTTTCCGAGATGATCCGGGCCGCGTTGGCCGGGCCACGGATCGGATGCAGGTCGTGAATTTCATAGCCGCGAATGTCCATCGGCGTCTGCACGTCGAACAGGTCGGTCGGCTTGATCGCGCCCGCTTCGAGGGCTGCCGCGACCGTGAACGGCTTGAATACCGAGCCGAGTTCATACACCGCGCCCGTCGCCCGGTTCAGCCGCGCTGTATCGTCCATCTTCAGGTCGCGCGCGCGATTGGCGTCCAGCGGCGGCCAGCTGGCCATTGCGCGGACCTCGCCTGACTGGGCATCCATCAGGATGGCTGTCCCGCCCTGGATGTCGTGCTCGGCGGCCGCAGCGGTCAGTTCCGATTCCACCGCTGACTGGACGCCATTGTCGATGGTCAGGCGCAGGGGCTCGCCGCCCGCCTTCAGCCGTTCGTCCATCGCATATTCGATGCCGCCAATGCCCTTGCCGTCGACATTGGTATAGCCGAGCAGGTGCCCGGCCAGCGTTCCGCGCGGATAGGCCCGGCGGCTTTCTTCCTCAAAGCGCAGGCCTTCAAGGCCAAGGTCGAACACGGCCTTGCGCTGGCGGGGCGTGAGGCCGCGTTTGACATAGACAAATTCGCGCGCCTCATTCGACAGGCTCAGCGTCAGGTCGTCGGTGTCCAGGTCCGGCAGCACGCTTTTCAGCGACCGGGCGACGTCGCCGGCGTCCCAGATCAGCTTGGGATTGGCGACAAGCGAATAGGCCGTCACCGAGGTTGCCAGCAATTCGCCATTGCGGTCGACAATATCGGCCCGTGCGGGCGCCTCCACCTTGGCAACGCTGTGCGCGCGCGCCGGCGCTGACGAGATTGCAAGGTAGCCGCCCTTGCCCGCCAGCACGACGAAGAGGGCGCTCAGGCCCAGTCCGACAAGCCGTGTCCGGTCGCGGGCGCGCTCGGTCATTTTTCGCCCTCCGGGTCTTTCGGCTTGACGCTCTCGCCCGGCTTCAGGGGCGGACCGATCACGGCATCGAGATCGGATTCGCGGGCGATCTGGTCCGGGCGCGGCGGCGCCATGCCCAGTTCATTGCGTGCGTATTCCTCGATCCATTCGCGGCGGCTCATGTGCGACAGTTCGGTCTCCAGCAGCGCCTTTTCGTGCTGGGCTTCCTCGATCTGCGCCTCGACGGCCATGATCTCGGCGGCCGTGTCCTTGGCGCCGTATTTTGCCCGGTAGAGGCTGACAATCAGCAGGCTCACAACCAGAATCCCGAACAGGAAAGCGCGACGGCTCATACCACATCCTCCAGGTCCGACAGGGGCGGCAGGTTCATGCCGTCGCTGGCGTCTTCCTCGATCGCGGGTGCACCGGTACGGATCGCGGCCCGCAGCTTGGCTGAGCGTGCGCGCGGATTGCCTTCCACTTCCTTATCAGACGGAACAATCGCTTTGGAAACAGCGAGTTCGAAGGTCGGCTCCGGTCCCTTGGCGGCCAGCGGCATGTGGCGCGAGCCGCCGCCCTGCTTGCCGGCCCGGTCGCGCAGCCATTGCTTGACCATCCGGTCTTCCAGCGAGTGGAACGCCACGATCACAAGGCGGCCGCCGGGACGCAGCAGGCGCTCGGCGGCGCACAGGGCGCGGGCCAGCTCGCCCAGCTCGTCATTCACGTACATGCGGATCGCCTGGAAGGTCAGCGTGGCCGGGTGGGTCCGCGCCCCGCGGCGCCCGCCAACCGCCACTTCGACGGCATCGGCCAGGTCTGCCGTGGTCCCGAAAGGCTGCTGGGCCCGGCGCTGCACGATATGACGCGCAATGCGGCGCGCCTGCTTTTCCTCGCCAAGGCGGTAGATGATATTGGACAGGTCGCGCTCGGACATCGTGTTCACGACATCCGCGGCCGTCGGCCCGGCGGCGCCCATGCGCATGTCCAGCGGACCGTCCTTCATGAACGAGAAGCCGCGTTCGCCCTCGTCGATCTGGAAGCTCGACACGCCGATATCCAGCACGACGCCGTCCACAGCCTTGTGCCCGGCATTGACGACCAGGGCGTCCATCTCGCCGAACCGGCCCAGAAGCGGCGTCAGGCGCGGTGTTTCCAGCGCCAGCTTCTCGGCGCGCAGGATGGCATCAAGGTCGCGGTCGATCGCCATAACGCTGCATTTGGCCGCCTCGAGGATCGCCCGCGTATAGCCTCCGCCGCCAAACGTGCCGTCAACGATCACGTCGCCATCCTGCGGCGCGAGCCATGTCAGCACTTCATCCATCATCACCGGCTTGTGGCCGGATGCGGGGGTGCGTGCAGCGGTGTGCCGTGCGCTCATCAGCCTTCGCTCCCGTCGACCAGTTTGGGGCCCATATAGTTTCCGGCGCCCTGCTGGTGCAGGACTTCGGAGTAGGCCCGGCCAAAGGCGGCCAGTGTTTCTGGCGCCGCAGCGGCCGCTTCCATGGCCGCGTTGAAGGCGGCGTGCTTTTCCGGGTTCCAGATCTGGAAACTGTCCATATTGCCGGCAAACTTGATCCGTCCGTCGAGTTCGGCAGCCTTGCAGAGGTCCTCGGGCAGCTTGATCCGGCCGGTTTCATCCATTTTCAGGTCGGCGGATCCGGCGATGATGCGGTTCACCAGCGCCTTGCGCACCTCTGATTGCGGGGCCAGGCGTGTCAGGGTCGCCCGGTACATGTTCATCAGGGCCTCGCCACCGCCCTCAAGACAGCCTGAACCGTCGAGGGCCTGCCAGAGGAAAATCCGGGTACCACCGCCAAGCGCAGCGCGAAAGGGCGCAGGGATGGAAACCCGGCCTTTTGCATCAATAGCGCTCTCATAGGTGGAAACGAACACCCGCCAACCCTGTCATTGTTGTGCCTAAACCCCAGCATGGGTAAACCATGTGTAAATTGGGGATACCATGGGTACGAATGGGCCTCAATGGGCTGAGTGGGTGAATCCAAATATCCACAAGCGCGCCTGACAGGAACATAAGCGGCACACAGAGGGAACACGGTAGAACGCACGTCTGGGCGGGCATGGGACGGGCCGATTTTGTCCTTCATAATCAATCATTTGCAGGCACCTGTTGTCGGAATACATCGCGCGCCAAAGTTGACTGCGAATTCGTGCGCTCATGGCTGACATTACATGAAATCAATGTGCCCTCGCCCATCAAGTCATCCGCTGTGCGAGTGATTCCTTGGCCAATCCATGCTGAACAGCTGACGAATACACGGGGCCCGCAAGCAAAGCGCCCCCGAAGCCCATGCTGCGGAGGCGCGATGCATTCTGCGAGTGGCTTGCGTTTCAGGCGGGCTCGGCCTGCAGCGCGGTTTCAGCCGCCATGATGCGGGCGACCGCGTTGACGACCGCGCCAATGCGCAGGCCGGCCTGGATCTGATCGGTTGTCAGGCCGTGCTTGCGCAACTCGGCCTCGTGCGCATCGAGGCACATGCCGCAGCCATTCACGGCTGACACGGCCAGCGAGTAAAGCTCGAAATCGGCCTTCTCGATGCCCGGCGCACCGATGACATTCATGCGCAGCTTGGCTGGCACGGTCTGGTAGGTCGCATTCGAGACGAGATGCACGGCGCGATAATAGACATTGTTCATGCCCATGATCGCGCTCGCCGCCTTGGCTGCCCTGAGGGCGTCGTCGCTGAGCTTGCCACGGGCTTCGGCCTCAAGGCCGCGCAGCGTGTGCGGTTCGCCAATGGCATGGGCCGAGGCCAGCATGCAGCCATATTTCTGCTGGTCGGTCAGGATGGTTTCATTCGCCAGCGAGCCAAGGTTCAGCTTCAGGTCCTTGGCATAATCCGGCAGCCTGGATTTCAGGGTATCGAGGGACATCGAGGCGTCCTTTCAGACGAAATGGGAGGGGGCAGCGCGAGGGACCGGCCGGCATCGCCCGAAGACGCGCCGGCCGGTCCCGTTTAAGCGAGGGCGTGCAGGTCGCAGCCTAGGCGGCGATTTCCAGCGTGTTGCCGCCGACAGGGCGGTTGCATGGGCACAGTTCGTCGGTCTGCAGGGCGTCAAGCACGCGCAGCGTGTCGGACGGATTGCGGCCCACGTTCAGGTTGGTGACATAGACGTGCTGGATCACGTTGTGCGGATCGACGACATAGGTCGCACGATAGGCAACGCCGGCAGCGGGCTCACGCACGCCAAGGCCGTCAACGAGCGAGCCATTGGTGTCGGCGAATTGCCAGATTGGCAGTTCTGCCAGGTCCGGGTGTTCGCGGCGCCAGGCCAGCTTGACGAATTCATTGTCCGTCGAACCGCCGAGCACGACCGCGTCGCGGTCTTCGAATTCGCCGCCGAGGCGGGCAAATTCCGCAATCTCTGTCGGGCAGACGAAGGTGAAGTCTTTCGGATAGAAGAAGATCACCTTCCATTTGCCTTCGAAGCTGTCCTGCGTCAGCGTTTCGAATGCGCTTTCGCCGTTCTGTTCGTGCTGCATGAATTTCGGCTTCACGCCGGTGATTTCAAAATCGGGAAGTTTCTGGCCTATGCCGAGCATGGGAGGTCTCCTGGTGCAATGGGTGGTTGTGAAGGGCACGGTGAACGCCCGTCAGACGTGCAAGTGGGCCAGTTCGACCTAAAAGAAAAATTGATATTTCCTACACTTGGTATAGATACATTCTATGGCTATTCCGACCCTCAGACAGCTCCAGTTTCTCGCCGCTCTGGGCGAAACAGGCTCCTTTTCGCGCGCCGCCGAGGCATGCCATGTCACACAGCCAACCCTGTCGGCCGGGATCAAGGAACTCGAGGAACTGCTCGGTGTCCGCCTCGCCGACCGCGAGGCCCGCGGCGCCCGCCTGACCCATGCCGGGGAACTGGCCGTCACCCGCGCCAGCGCCCTGCTGGCAGACGCCCATGCCCTCGTCCAGGTCGTCCAGAGCGCCGGCGCCATGCTGACCGGCCCGTTCCATCTCGGCGCCATTCCGACCATTGCGCCCTTCGTCCTGCCGCAAGTGGTCCGGTCGCTTGCGGACACCTACCCGGACCTCAAGCTCTACCTGCATGAAGACAAGACATCCCGCCTGATGGACCAGCTGCGCACCCGCACGCTGGATGCCGCCCTGATCGGCCTGCCCTGGGATTCGTCCGGCATCGAAACCCTGCCGCTGTTCGACGACGAATTCCTGTTCGCCTCATCCACGCAGCACCCGCTGGCCAGGAAGAACGGCCTGTCACCGGAGGATCTGGCCGGCGAAGACATTCTCCTGCTCGAAGACGGCCACTGCCTGCGCGATCATGCCCTGTCGATCTGCCGGTTCAATTCCGGCGACCATGCCGGACAGGTCGCCGCCACTTCGCTCGGCACGCTGGTCAACATGGTTGCGGGCGGGCTGGGCGTTTCCCTCCTGCCCCGTCTTGCGATGGATCACGGCCTCGCTGTCAGCAATGACGTGGCAGTGCGTGCCTTCACGACACCAGTCATTGGCCGCCAGATCGGTATCGCCTGGAAAGCCGGAAGCCCGCGCGAAGCCGAAGCCCGCAAGATCGGCGAACTGGTCAAGGCGGCGCTGAACTAGGCCTGGCATTCACATGCCGGAATAAAAAAGCCCCGCTGCGCAGGACGCAGCAGGGCTTTTGTCAAATGTGGTCCGGCCTGACCTATCCTGCTTCGCGTTCGCCGCGCACGTCGAGATCGTATTCCCGCACCTTGCGGTAAAGGGTCGATCGGCCAATACCGAGACGGCGCGAGACTTCGCTCATATGTCCCTCATAGAAGTCGATCGCGTACTGAAGGATGTCATGCTCGATATCCGTCAGCGCACGCAGTTCACCATGCGCATCAGTGATGCTGACCGGGCTGCTGACGGCCCCGGCATCATTGGCGGCAGGCAGCGCCGTTGGAACGGCATTCGCCGCAACCGGAATGGCAGGCGCCGCCGGAAGGCTCGCAATGTCCGGCATCTGGCCGGAAATCTGCGGGAAATCCTGCGGCTGCAGGAGGTCACCGTCACACAGCACCACGGCGCGGAAGACAGCGTTCTCCAGCTGGCGCACGTTGCCCGGCCAGTCGAAGGCATACAGCATCTTCATTGTGTCATCGGCCGCGCCGGACACTTTCGTGCCTTCGCTTGCATTGAAGCGCGTGACGAAATGCTCGACCAGGGCCGGAATGTCGTCGCGGCGTTCGCGCAGGCTCGGCATGTCCACAGGGAACACGTTGAGCCGGTAGAACAGGTCTTCGCGGAACGTGCCTTCGGCCACTTGCGCGGCAAGGTCGCGATTGGTCGCGGAAATGATGCGCACGTCCACCTTGGTCGGGCGGCGTGAACCCACGGCGTCCACCTCCCCTTCCTGAAGCGCGCGGAGCAGTTTCACCTGCGCGTCCAGCGGCAGCTCGCCCACTTCATCGAGGAACAATGTGCCGCCATCGGCCTCCAGGAACTTGCCCGGCGCTTTCGAGACGGCGCCGGTAAAGGCGCCCTTCTCGTGGCCGAACAGGATCGATTCAACAAGGTTCTCCGGGATCGCCCCGCAGTTGACGGTGACGAACGGCTTGCCGGCGCGCGCCGATGCGCCCTGGATGCACCGGGCCACAACTTCCTTGCCGACGCCGCTTTCGCCCAGGATCAGGACGGGAATGTCGGACGCGGCGGCGCGCTCGGCCATGCGGATCACCTGGCGCATTGGCGCAGCCGAGGCGATCATGTCGTCAAAGCTCATGCCGCCTTCGGCCTTGCGCGACAGGCGTTTCACTTCGCCGGTCAGCGACTGCATCTTGAGGGCATTGCGGATCGACACGACCACGCGCTCGGGATTGGCGGGCTTGACGATGAAGTCCACCGCGCCGCGGCGCATCGACTGGACAATCGTGTCGATGCCGCTGGTCGCGGTCAGCATGATCACCGGCAGGTCGGGGCGTTTGGTGGCGAGGCGGTCGAGTGTGTCAAGACCGGACAGTCCCGGCATGGTCAGGTCGAGCAGGACAACATCGACGCCGTCCTTGGCATCAGCGGCCACGGCAACGCCGGTCTCGCCATCCGGCGCGGTGCGGCAGGCAAAGCCCGCCTTCTCCACGGCTGCCTGCAGCAGGCGGCGCTGTGTCGGATCGTCATCAATCACCAGAACGGTCTTCGCCATCATCTTACCCTTGTTCGTGGCCGGAGGGTCTCAAATGCCCGCCGTGCCTGTGTTCACTGGAGCAATATGGAACAAGCAGCGTCCCACATCGCGACGCCCCGTTCTGACACAATGGGATGACGGTCGCGTTGAAGCGATCAATCAAATTTCAGGTGAATTTTCATAAGCCACGCAGGGCGGGCAGGCCTCAGTGCGGGGCCGGCTCGCTCGCCACCATGCGCTCGAAGTCCGCATCGTCCAGGCGCTGCACGAACCGCACGCCGACAAATTCGTCCTGCTGCCAGCGCCGTTCGCACACGAGGCGCATCGAGACAGACCCGCCCCTTCCATGCACGAACAGGTAGAACTCATGTGGCAGGTCCGGCTGCAGGGCGCCTTCGCCAAAGGTCAGCTTGGCGCCCGAGGGCGACATGTCCAGGATGGAAATGTCCCGCGAGGCGCTCAGGTCAGGCCAAACGATACGGCCCGGCCGGTAGGCTTGAACGCGCGGCTCGGACCGGCGCATCTCCGTCTGGACCCATTTGAACCCGGCCTGCAATTTGGATGTAAATCTGCTCATGCCGCGTTTATGGGCCCGGCGGGTAAACCGATTGCAAACGAAAATCAGCGAATTCATCGCCATCGCCTGCCCCGGCAACAGCTGTGCGAAGAATGATTGAGTTGCTACACGAAATGTGCGATACAGCTTCCATCGACTTCGAAATTGTGTCGGATAACTCGCAACTAAGGTGGTGCTCAGGCGCCGCTGCAAGACCGGCTTCTCCCCCGCAAGACCCGAGATTGATCACGTGCGCGCAACTCCGCATGCCCGTGAATTTTTTTAGACCAGGTAAGATCTATGTCCACAGGAACTGTTAAGTGGTTCAACAGCCAAAAAGGCTTTGGCTTCATTCAACCCGACGCCGGCGGCGCTGATGTGTTTGTTCACATCTCTGCAGTCGAGCGCGCTGGCTTGGCCACCCTCAACGACGGCCAGAAAGTCAGCTACGAGCTCGAAAAAGACGCTCGCAGCGGCAAGATGTCGGCTGGCCAGCTGGCCTCCGCCTAGAAGCCTTTAGGCCCCCGCGCACGCCGCGAGAGCCACACAATCCTGAAGCCCCCGTCCCGTAAGGTGCGGGGGTTTTTATTTGCGTCCTGTTCAGGCCCCCTTATTCGGGAATGTCGCTCACCGGCAGGCGCGTCGCGCGCCGCGTGGCGAAATGGTCATCGAACGCGATCGCCAGGCATGATCCGATGATCGCCACCGCCCCGACCCATACCTGCCAGCCCGGCATTTCGGCAAAGAACACGATCCCGAACACCGCGCTCCAGATCAGCGCCGTATACTCGATCGGCGCTAGCAACTGCGCCCGCGCCCGCGCATAGGCCAGCGTCATCAGGTACCAGACCGCATAGCCGAGCGCCCCGAGCAGCGCGAAGACCGGCATGTCCGCCATGTCCACCGGCCCGGCGGCCCCAAACAGGACAGGCGACATGCACAGCGCCGGCACCGCATTGGTGAACAGGGCAATCGTCGTCGCATCCTCGCGCACGGCCCGCAGGCGCAGCAGCACCAGCACCACCGCATACAGCATGGCCGACGCAAAGCCCGCCGCCGCGCCCAGCCACCGCCCCGCATCGCCCCCCGCCCCTGCGCTGCCGCCGCTGACCGCAAAGGCCGCCCCGGCAAAACCCACCAGCGTGATCGCGAAGGCGCGCAGCGACACCGCCTCGCCCAGCACCACCCGCGCCACGAAAGGCACCATCAGCGCCGCCGTGAACCCGATAATCGTCGCCTCGGCCAGCGCCAGCCGCGTCAGCGCAAAGAAGAAAAGGATCGCGCTGACCAGCTGCACCACCCCGCGCATCGCATGGAAGCGTATCGCCTCGCCGCGCGGCATCGCCCGGCGCTGCACCACGAACACCGCCGCCGCAATCATCGCCCCGAACAGGAAACGCCACGCGACCAGCTGCATCAGGCCCGCTTCCGGGGCCGTGCCCTTCACCAGCGCATCAATGCCGGACCCCATGCCAATGGCCAGGAACACGATCAATAACGGGGCAGACAGGAGACGCGCAATCATGCGCGCAGCTAACCAGCGCGGCTTGCGAAGTCCACCATTCCCGCGCGTCCGCCGTGCCGGGGGTCAGCCCGCCCGCAGGAAGGCGCCGGGATCAGGGTGCATCGCCCGGTGCAGGATGCCCGCGAACTGCGCCTCGCTCAACGGCTCGGCAAACCGCACGCCCACCACATTGCCCACCTGCCAGCGTTTCTCGCAGGTCTGCCGGATCGGCGCGGCATCAGGCCCGGCTTCCAGCAGCAGGTAGAAGGCGCGCGGCGCCTCCGCCGGGCCGGACAGGCGCAGGCACGCGCCGCGCACCGACACGTCCCGCACCGTGACATCCCAGGTCTCGCTCAGGCTGGCCAGCACGACCCGCCCGGGGGAATCGATCGTGGCACGGGGCACTTCCCGCTTGTTCTCGAAATGCGTCATCCTCGCCTCCACCCGCGATATCCTGCCGAGATACGCCGATTTTAATCCGCCCCCCTTGGCCAAACCTCTCAAAAACCGCGCGAATTTTCGCGGCTTGGGCAAGGGGCGGTTAACCGGGATGGGGGGCGGGTAAGGAGATGAGGGGGAGTAGGCAGAGTTACGCTCAAGTCTAGCGAAATCCAAATCTACTTGACTGAGCGCCAACTTCATCCCTTGCGCGAAAGTTAACAAGTCGTAAAGATTACATCTTGGGGGGCGTAGTAAGATGGGCGCAGCCGAAAATCCTAGGCGCTGGAAAGCACTTCGCAAATCCATCAACTTTTTCAGCCGATGGGGATTGATAATTGCCGGGCTGCTAGCAGCTGCGCTTGGGCTTGCACTGCTGGGATGGATCACTGCCCCCGATCTCTTTTCATTTATTGATCGGCAAGAGCTGGAAAGTGATATCTGGCTAGCTTTAGGTCTTATTATCGGTGGTTTCTTCACAGCCAATTGCTCTCGCGCACTACAGATTTGGAGCAGATTGAAACCTGTAACTCAAATACAACCAGCCAAGCGGGTCGCCGCTCAACACCGCATTGCCGACCAAGGGTTTCGGGAACTCTTCACATATCTGTTCACGGCGTTGACCACGCTGACCGCATTGACATTCCTGTCAGATGAACCTGGGGTTCTACCTTGGCCCTCGCTCAAATTGCACAACTCAGATATCGGCGTGAACGACGCCAGCATAGTTCAGGTGTCTGTTTTGATTGGCTGCCTGCTTGTGAGCTTGGTGCCGCTCATACTGGTCTTTTTTCTTCAAGCCCGAGCCGAACGAGAAGCATTTGATCGCGAAATTCTTAGAAGTGACGCCGTTCCTCCGTCTTCATTTTGGTTGGGCACCGCCCTGCTCGCTGGAATTATTGCGCTGGCTGTGTGGGCAGGAAAAGTATCCGCAAACGAAAAGGAGGGGGTCGAGGCCGGACTTTCGTACTGGATCACATTCGCTGTTGTGGCCCTGTTTGTAGCGTTCATCTTTCTCCCGCACATCCAACGCTACATTGATCAGTTAGCAGACAACGAACAAGATCCAACGCAACCAAAGGCAAGCACGCCATTACTGGTCGGAGCTCCGGCAATCGCCGCCAGCTGGATAGACTCGCTTATGGTCCGATTGATCGCCCCCTTGACCGGTGCCACCCAACACGGGCCGCTCGTGCCACACGGATTTGTCGTCCTGTCACTCTTGCCACTTACAGCCTTGGGCTTTGTCCTTCCGCAGCCCTTTGGTCTTGTTCCAATCGGCCTTGGAGCCTTGATGATTTTCGCTTTGGGTCGCCGGTGGGCATGGATCGAAGAAGACCGTGAACTCGCTTCTCGACTATTGCGTACCGACGCTCGTGAAATTCAGATTGGTTTCGAAAATGACCTCAAAGACGAAGCGCTTCTTGGCTACGCATTTCTTTTCATTTTGGTCCCTCTAGCACTTCACCAGATTAATGGGGTCGCAGGTGCCTTCACCGGCACAGATGGCAACGCAATATCAAATCCATTTTTTGCCTGGCTCAGCTTCTTTGGGGGAGAACTCGCCAAAGCAGTGCCATTTGTCGACTGGTGGGAAATTTACAATGTAAATATCGACACACCCATCATCGGCGACGCACCCGTTGCGAAGCACCTCACTTTTGCCGCCCGTGCAATGGTTGACCTGGTCATCATGGCAGCATTGCTTCAGGCAATTGGCATCTGGCAACGAAGCAGAGCCCAAGACCGCCTGTATGACGCAGGTCAGGTCGATGCATTCGATCCCTTCACAGAAGAACACTTCTTCAGACGAGGCATGAAGAAAGGGAAGGACGGGCATCTCCCACGGAAAAAATTCGAAGAGCGTATAGAAAAGCATTTGGAACTACGCCGGGACCTCGGTCTTCCGAAGAACCCCTATAATCCATTCCGACTAGGCGAATTGCTGCGCCATCCTGACAAGGAAATAAGCGACGGCGCTCTGTGGATGCTGGAACATTTCAATATTCTCGCTGGCACACCACTCGATCAGCTCATGCAGTTGTCGCAGCAATGGTACAGCGCGTGGTATTTTGGAACCGCCGAAAGTCCGGCCATTTCGACCCAACACGAAATAGAGCAAAAGGCATGGCGGCGGTTCGAAAAACTCAGGCTTGAATCGCTCCTGGCTGAACTTGTCGACGATGAAAAGGAACTCATTGCATACTCTATGAAGCGAGACGACATTGCACATCTGATGACCCTTGTAGCTTTGTCCGGAAGCGCTGTTGAATTTCACTTTGCCCGGGTCTTGTGCATGGAACTTCTGTCCCAAGCTCCCCACCCCTCAGCTTTCTGGGCTTTGGCGGCACAAGTTTGCCCAACGGGCGACAGCTTCGAAAACTACCGAGAGGTCATCGGCAGTGAATTTGGAGAAGCCGTGCAGAGCCCGGAGTTGGATTATCTGAACAGCCGGCACGGGCGATCTGAGATGCGCTCACTGTGTTATCGCGCAATCTTAGACCACTCTCATGCATATGAGGATGGCGACCTTATGCTCAATCAGATGCTGGAATTTCTCATGAATGTTGATGCCTCAGGAGAAGCGCTGGGTGCCGAATTGGACCTTCGACGGGCAATCACCATTTTGTCCGCCAGAGTGAGGCGATCACGCGATCACTGAAACCTCGTCCTCCGCACCCCTTTTCATGTCAGCAGCAACAGCAAACAAACCAAGAACACCCTAGACACTCCCCCTGCCCCGCGCCATATCTCTGGGCATGGCCCGCTCTCCCTCCAAATCCTCCGCAAAAACCGTCTCTGAAGCCCCGTCCGTGTTCACGCTGGACGGCCCGGCGCAGGGCGCCATCGAGACGCTCGCCCCGTCGATCTGGACGCCCCACCGGCCGGAGCGCGAATGGGACAAGCTGGAGGGCGGCAAGCGCTTCAAGGTCCACGCCCCCTATGAGCCCGCGGGCGACCAGGCCACCGCCATTCCCGAACTCGTCGCGGGCATCCAGGCCGGCGAGCGCGACCAGGTGCTGCTCGGCGCGACCGGCACCGGCAAGACCTTCACCATGGCCAAGATCATCGAGGCGACCCAGCGCCCCGCCCTCATCCTCGCCCCGAACAAGACCCTCGCCGCCCAGCTCTATGGCGAGTTCAAATCCTTCTTCCCCGAGAACAGCGTCGAATATTTCGTTTCCTATTACGACTATTACCAGCCGGAGGCCTATGTGCCCCGCGCCGACCTCTATATCGAGAAGGAATCTTCCATCAACGAGGCCATCGACCGGATGCGCCACTCGGCCACCCGCGCCATTCTCGAGCGCGATGACGTGATCATCGTCGCCTCCGTCTCGTGCATCTACGGCATCGGCTCGGTCGAGACCTACACGAGCATGACCTTCAAGCTCACGCCCGGCGACCTGATCGGCCCGCGCGCCGTGGCCGAGCGCCTCGTCGCCAACCAGTACACGCGCAACGACATTGCCTTTACGCGCGGCACGTTCCGCATCAAGGGCGATGTCGTCGACATCTTCCCCGCCCACTATGAAGACCGCGCCTGGAAGCTCTCCTTCTTCGGTGACGAGCTGGAATCGATCACCGAGTTCGACCCCCTTACCGGCGCCAAGATCCAGTCCCTCCCCGCCATCAAGATCTACGCCAACAGCCACTATGTGACGCCCCGCCCGACGCTCCAGCAGGCGACCGAGAAGATCAAGGCCGAGCTCAAGGCCACGATCGCGCACTTCGAGAAACACGGCAAACTGCTCGAGGCCCAGCGCATCCAGCAGCGCTGCCAGTACGATATCGAGATGCTGCAGGCCACCGGCTCCTGCAACGGCATCGAGAACTACAGCCGCTACCTCACCGGCCGCAAGCCCGGCGAGCCGCCGCCCACCATGTTCGAATACCTGCCCGACAATGCCCTCGTCTTCTGCGACGAGAGCCACCAGACCGTCCCCCAGATCGGCGCCATGTTCAAGGGCGACTTCAGCCGCAAGTCGACGCTCGCCGAATACGGCTTCCGCCTGCCCTCCTGCATGGACAACCGCCCCCTCAAGTTCGAGGAATGGGACGCCATGCGCCCGCAGACGGTGCATGTCAGCGCCACGCCCGGCAAGTGGGAAATGGAGCGCACGGGCGGCGTGTTCACCGAACAGGTCATCCGCCCCACCGGCCTGATCGACCCGCCCGTCGAGGTCCGCCCCGTCTCGAAGGACGGCGCCAACCAGGTCGATGATGTCATGGCAGAGGTCAAGGCCGTCGCCGCGAAAGGCTTCCGCTCACTGATCACCACGCTGACCAAGAAAATGTCGGAAGACCTCACCGAATTCCTCCACGAAAACGGCGTGCGCGTGCGCTACATGCACTCCGACATCGACACGATCGAGCGCATCGAGATCATCCGCGACCTGCGCCTCGGCGTGTTCGATGTCCTCGTCGGCATCAACCTGCTGCGCGAGGGGCTCGACATTCCGGAATGCGCCTTTGTCGGCATTCTCGATGCGGACAAGGAGGGCTTCCTGCGCTCCGAGACCAGCCTTGTGCAGACCATCGGCCGCGCCGCGCGCAATTCAGAGGCCCGCGTCATCCTCTATGCTGACCGTATCACCGGCAGCATGGAACGCGCCATGGAGGAAACCGCCCGCCGCCGCGCCAAGCAGGAGGCGCACAATTTGGAACACGGCATCACGCCCACCACGATCATCCGCGGCGTGCAGGACATTCTCGGCGAGCTCGGCGAGAAACCCGGCACCAAATCCCGCGCCCGCCGTGAACGCGACAAGGGGCTCGCCGAAGAAAAAGCCTTGCCACTTGCGGGCGAACCCGGCCACAACCTCAAATCAGTGATCGCGGATACAGAAAAGCGGATGCGCGAAGCCGCCGCCAACCTGGAATTCGAACAGGCCGCGAAACTGAGGGACGAGTTGAAGCGGTTGAGGGAAGTGGATTTGGGATTGAATTTGTAGGGTGCATTAAGCGAAGCGCAATGCACCGCAGCGGAACCCGCCTGGTGGGTATCGCTCCGCTCACCCTACACCCCCCTACGCCTCCGGCCGGGCATAGCCCATGGCCGCGTCATGCGCCGCGTAGTCCGCCAGCCCCTTCGCCTCGTCGGCGAGCCTTCGCTCCAGGTCATCCGCCAGCGTGTCATTGCCCATCACGCGCAGCATGCCTACCGCCTCGCGGATATGCCCGCGGAAGCCGATGAACCAGCCCTCCTCGGCGCGCAGGTAGATGTCCTCCATCAGCATCGCCTCATATTCTGGGTCCGGACCGAACAGCGCGAGGTTCACATCCCGCACCATCTGGCAGCAGTGGATGTACGTCGAATCAAACCGCATGCTGCCGTCGCGCACCGGCTCCATGTCTCTCAGCCCGTCATGCCAGGCCTCGCACACTTTCAGCATCAGCCGCCATTCGAAGGCATAGGCCCGCGCCTCCTGCGCCGCCTCGTGCGCCGCCTTGAGGCCGTGCGTCACCGGCGCGGCAAAGCTGATCAGGCTCTGCAAGCGCCGCGCCCCGCGCATGTCGGCTTCCGCCTCGGGGATCAGCCCGGCGTCCAGCAGCGCGCCGACGCGGGCGCGGCCCCTGTCCACCTCGCGCTGCACGGGCGAGGCGTCTGCGTTCAGGCCCGCCGCCTCCAGCAAGGCCTCCGCCGCGCGGCGCACCCGGCCCCTTCCCGCCGCCGCCGTAGATCCTCCGGGCCTCATCCGCGCATCCATCGTGCATCTGTTCGTGCTTCGTATCTGTGTGCACCGCAGCAAATTCACACCCGTCGCAAAACTGTGTAATTCCTCCCGTGAATGGCGAATTTTTCATTTACAGGGACTCGACTCAGGCGACTTTTTTTGAGATCGTTTCGGTAGGCTAACGAAATCCGGCCGGGAGCACACCCGGAAAAGGAGCGTCGGCAAGTACATCGCACCCGGACGAAGCCGGGCCAGGAGCAAGACGGCGAGAACCGTGGCGCAAAAGGCAAGGTGGAGGCGACGGGACAAAGCAGGCGATGTCCATGAGATGGGGAGCTAGAACCCCGGACCGAGGAGCCCTAAACCGTGACCGGGGCGCGATCCGAAACACGGGACCAAAGAAGAATCCTTCGGGATTCCCGGCGGTTAGGTCTGAACTTCGCCCCTGGGTGATGGATGACCTCGGAAAAGGAGCTGGGCGCCCGCAAGGGCGACCAACCGGATCCGGAAACGGGTGACAGGAGAACCGCTTCGACGGAACGAATGGACCCGAGGTCAGTCGATGACCGACGACGAGTGCTAGCACATAGTCTCGGTAGTCCGATTCGATGAACCAGAGAAGGCGCGATCTCTCGGGATCGCGCCTTTTTTGTTTTGGGGCTCGATTCTGCTGAAAAGACGATCTTACCATCCCGCGATGATGGTGCATTGCGGCCTGCGGCCTTAATGCACCCTACAACGTCTTCCCCTAAAGCCCCACCACGGCCCCCGCCACCAGGTACATCACCATCGCGATCCCGCCCGTCACCAGGGCATAGGGCATCTGGGTGCGCACATGCTCGATATGGTCGCAGCCCGCCGCGAGGGACGCGATGATCGTCGTGTCGGAGATGGGCGAGCAATGGTCGCCGAACACGCCGCCGCCGATCACCGCCGCCAGCACCAGCGAGGGCGGCAGGCCGAGCGCAATCGCCAGCGGCATGGCAATCGGGATCATGATGCCATAGGTGCCCCAGCTCGTGCCGGTCATGAAGGCCGTCACGCCCGCCACCACGAACAAAACCGCCGGCACAACCATCGGCGCCACAAATGCCTCCGCCACGCTCGCCATGAACGCGCCCGTGCCCAGCACGCGCAGGCTGTCGCCCAGAGCGATGGACAGGAAGAGTATGGCCACAACCGGCACCATTTCCGCAATCCCCGCAAAGCCGCGTTCCTGCAGGGCGCCCTTCGAAAACGCCTTGCCCGCCATCAACAAAACCGCAGCCACCAGCATGGCGAGGCACACCGCCCACAGGATCGACTGGCTGCCATTGCCGGCCAGGATATTGCCATTGCCGGTCCACGCCATGAAGGCCAGCGCGCCGGCGATCATCACCAGCAGCGGGAGCCACATGTAGATCGCCCGCGTCGGCGCGACCGCCTCTACATCCTCGGCCATCACGGCCCGGCTGGATGCCGTCTTCATCGGCCCGAACACGCGCCCCGTGAACACGGTGAGGTACACGCCCGCCAGCGTCAGCAGCGCATAGAAGTTCCAGCCGATCGTGCCCGCCACGACGCCGATCGGGCTCTCGAATCCATAGGGTTCCACCAGGCCCAGCGCATAGGCGCCCCAGCCGTTCAGCAGGATCAGCGCGCTGACCGGCGCCGAGGTGGAATCGATGATATAGGCGAGGCGTTCGCGCGACAGGCCGTGCGCATCGAACAGGCGCTGGCCCAGCACGCCGCTGCTCAGCAGGCTGACATTGGTTTCCACGAAAATCGCCGTGCCCGCCAGCGCGGGGGCCAGGGCCGCCCGGCGCGGCGTGGAGACGAGGCCCCGCCTCATCAGGCCGCTCACCAGCGCCTCCACGCCGCCAGAATCGCGCATCCAGGCGATCAGCGCGCCGATCAGCAGGCAGAAAAGCAGTACGCGTGAATTGCCCGCGCTCTCGAACACGGCGGCGGCCCGGTCCACCGCCCCGAGCGCGCCCAGGCCCGGATTGAACCCCGCAATCAGCGTCTCGGACGTGACAAGCGCCAGTCCCAGCGCCGCATACACATTGCGCGTCAGCATGGCGACCACGATCGCCAGTACCGGCGGCAGGACAGTCAGGATATCCAGGGCTCAGCCTCCCATTGGTTGAAGCCGCAAACCTAAGCCCATTCGCTGCAAAAAGCCCAGCGCAACCTGCCTGCGGTCCCGCCTGCGGCAGTGCGACGCCGCGAATGCATCAAATTTCATTAATACCCGGCGGTTTTCCTAAGCCAATCGCCGCTAGGATGAGGGATTCCGATCAACCGGCAGGGCGCCGCCAATATGCAAGACATCAAAAAGAGGTTCTGGATACAGCAGACGCGCCTGATTCTCGTCGTGATGGCCGGCGCGGTCAGCTCGACGACTTTCGGCTCCTGGCTGACAAGCGGCCATCTCGACCCGTCTGCCCGCGCTCAGGCTGTACTCACCTCCGCAGCCATGTCGGCCGTCGTCGCGTCGCTCCTGCTCGCCTACACGCTCCGCCAGACCATGCGTTACCTGCGCCTGCACCTCAGGGTCCGCCACATGGCCAATTGCGACGACCTGACCGGCCTTGCCAACCGCCGCAGCTTCACCGAGAAGGCCACCGCGCGCCTCGCGGACGCCGCCTCCGCGCAGATCGGCCTCCTCCTCGTCGACATTGACTGGTTCAAGCGCGTCAATGACACGTATGGCCACGAGGCCGGTGACGAAACCCTGATCCAAATGGCCAACACGCTGATCCACGCCGCGCCCGAAGGCGCCCTGGTCGCACGCCTCGGCGGCGAGGAGTTCACGATCCTGTGCACCGTCGATGACGAAAAACAGCTCGAAGACATCGCCGAAACCGTCCGCAAAGCCACCGAAGCGGCCGGTTTCATCTATCGCGGCGACCATATCCGCGTGACGATCAGCCTTGGCCTGTCGGTCGCCCGGCCCGGTGATACGCTGTCCACCCTCCTCAACCGTGCGGACAGGGCGCTATACGACGCCAAGAGCCGCGGCCGCAACCGCTTCGCCCTGGCCGCCTGACCCGCAAACAGCAAAGACCCCGGCTTTCGCCAGGGCCTGCCTTTATCCGGGAGCGGAAGGGGCATTACGCTCCAGGACTATTCTTCGTCCGTCATGGCTTCGCCCGCATCATCAAGGGCCTCGCCGGCATCATCCAGCGCCTCGGCGGCCGTGTCTTCCGCCTCGTTAACAACCGGCTTGCCATAGTCTTCCGACGCGGCTTTTTTCCAGGCCGAGAATTCAGCGGCCGACAATTGGGCATCGCCATTGACGTCCCAGTCGGCAAAGGATTTTGCCGAGACCTCAGGCTTGTGCGCCTGGACTTCTTCAATCGTCAGGTAGCCGTCGGCATTGGTGTCGATATCGGCCATCGCCACATCTTCTCCGGCGAAGGCTGGGGTGGCCATCAGCGTGGCAATGGCAGCGAATGCAAATGTCTTCTTCATGGTGTCTACTCCGTTTGACATCCTGCTGAACGGGCAGAGGCCCAGGCAGGTGCGAGAACAAGCCCCCCACGCCCCCCGCGTTCCCAACCTGTCTGAATGCTAAGACTCCGGGCGAAAATGTGGCAGGCCGGAATGCCCCGCCCGGCGCATGGCGCGCATGAAAAAGCCGCCTGCAACGCACTTGCAGGCGGCTTCTCTCTCCCCCGGTGTTCCCCCCGGTCCTGCCGTCCGGCTTGCTAGAAGCTGAGCGGCGATTCTTCCGGTGCCTCAGGCGCGGCCTCTGGCTCCGGCATGTTGGCATCGACGGTTTCATCCATCGGCGCCGGTGCAGCCGACGCCGTGTTGCAGCAACGCACCTGCATCTCAAGGACGCGCTCGTTGAAGCGGCACTTCTCGTCATTGATCTCGCGCAGGAAGGACAGTCCTCCGGCGCGCGTCGTGTAGCGCGTCTGCGTACAGCTGGTCAGCGTGTAGCCCGGGCGGCAGGTGCCGGTGTCGGTCTTCTGCACGGTGCGGGTTTCGCAGACCATTTCATCCGTCTTCGCCATCGCCTCATTGGCGCGCTGCATCGCCGCGTCGGCCGTGGCCTGCGCCGCGGCAGCCGCGTTCGCGGCACTGTCGGCAACGCCGCGCGCATCGGACAGGCGCATGTCGGTTTCGGAAAGGGCCGTTGACTGGCCGTCAATCTCGACCTTCAGGCGGCACACGTCTTCCTGTGCCTTGTCGGGATTGGCGCAATAGTCGGCCACGCTCATGTCCTGCGGGATAAGGTTCTGGCACCCGGCCAGTGCCATGGCCAGCACCGTGCCGGCGGCGAGTTTCGCTATACGCATTGTAACCTCCGCGTTTCGTTCGCAGCGCATTAATGGCGCCCGAAGCCCGGGGGTCAATGCGACTCCCGTATCGCGGGAATCAGGCTTTCAGCTTGTAGCCGACCTTGAACATCCACCAGACGGCCGCCGTGGACAGGATGGACAACACGCCCGTCACCCACAGGCCTGTCACGATCGAGCTGTTCGCCACACCGATGAAGCCATAGCGGAACCCGTCGATCATGTAGAAGAACGGGTCGAGATGGGCGAGCGTCAGGAAGGGCTCCTTCATCACCTTGATGTCGTAGAACGTGCCCGACAGGAATGTCAGCGGAACGATCACGAAATTGGTCACCGCCGACAGGTGATCGAACTTGTCGGCCCAGATCCCGCCCATCGCGCCCAGCGCGCCGAGAATGATCGCCGCCGTCAGGCTGAACCAGACAATCGGCCAGACATGCACCACAGACAGGTTCGCCAGCCCGCTCAGCTGAATACCGAGGGCAGAGATCACGGCCACGATAACGCCGCGCGTAATCGCGCCGCCGAGGAAGCCGGCGGTCAGTTCAAGCGGCGAAAGCGGCGGCATCAGGAAGTCGACATGGGTTGCGTTGAACTTGGCCTGCACCAGACTGGAACTCGTATTCTGGAAGGCGTTCTGCAGGATCGCCATGATTACCAGGCCGGGCGCCAGGAAGTCATTATAGTTCAGGCCCTCGAAATCGCCCGTCAGGCGGCCGCGGTCGCCGAAAGCCAGCTTGAACACCGTCATGAACAGCAACGTCGTCACCACGGGGGCAAACACGGTCTGCATCCACACTTTCATGAAACGGCCGACTTCGCGCTTGTACAGGGTCCACAGGCCCAGGCCATTCACCGCGCCATACTGCCGGATCTGCCTGAGGCCGGAATCTGAACTGGAAGAAACGGTGGAATTCACGATAGCGGGTTTGGCGTCTGGGCTGATGTCTGTCATGCGGTGTATCTAATGCGCTGCGGCCCGATGAGCGAGGGGCAGGCGGCGACTTTTTTGCCTCTGCCCGGTTTTTGTGCCGCCCTGAACAAACCGCGACTCAGAAGACACAATATATAGAAAGCCTGTGGAAAGCTAAGTCTGCATGTTGTGTTTCATTTCGGTCCTGATACGATATCTAGGTGCTGAGAGAGATAGCGCGTAACTGCTGTCACAACATATAGGGGCTGACGGGACCGCGTATCGGGCCTTTAACCTAGAGCTGGGAGACCTCAATCCATGTCATGGACCGATGAACGGGTAAATGTGCTAAAGAAACTCTGGGCAGAAGGCCATTCGGCCTCCCAGATTGCCAAGCAACTGGGCGGCGTCACCCGCAATGCCGTGATCGGCAAGGTGCACCGCCTTGGCCTGTCCGGACGCGCCACGCCATCCCGCCCCGTCAAGCGCCCGCCGCGCCTGGCCCGGCCGAAGCCACGCCTCATGCCGGACGGTACCGTCACGATGCCGACACCGGCTGTCACCGCCCCGGCAGAACAGGCCCGTCCGGCCGAGCGCACGGCCATGATGGCCCCCCTGCCCCCGCTGCGTCAGGCCGATGGCGGCGCCGCCACCATCCTCACGCTGCGCGACTCCATGTGCAAATGGCCGATCGGTGATCCCGCCGATCCGAAATTCGCATTCTGCGGCCGCAAGTCCGATTGCGGCCCCTATTGCAGCGAGCATGCGAAAGTGGCCTTCCAGCCTGCCCGCAAGCGCGACACCAAGAAAAGCCAGTATGACTATGTGCGGCGCATCGCCGGCTGAGCCCGGACGGTAAATAAGCGGCGAACAGGAAAGCCCCCGGAGTTATTCTTCGGGGGCTTTTTCTGTTTGGAGCCGGGCATCGTCCGCCGAACCGGCCGTCTCGACCCGCACGCGCAGGGCTTCGGACGATTTGAGGTGAAGGTCCTGCTGCGGGAAAGGTATTTCGATCCCGTGCCGTTCGAGCGCCGAATGCAGCGCCCAATTATAGTCGGCAGTCACTTTGGCCGGCTTCTTGACCGCTTCTTCCGTCAGCCAGACCACCAGTTCGAAATCGAGGCTGGAATCGCCGAAACCGGTCAGCCAGACCTGCGGCATGCGCGGCCCCATGTTCTCCAGCGTCCAGGGCACTTCAGCGGCCGCTTCCATGCCCGCCACGCGGACAGTTTCCTTGTCGGTCCCGTAGGCCACGCCGAACTTTATATGCGTGCGCCGGCGCGCATCGCGCAGGGTCCAGTTGATCACCTGCGCCTTGATGAATTCCTCGTTCGGCACGAGGATGTCGACATTGTCGTTGGTCGTGATCAGCGTGGAGCGGATATTGATCTCGTTCACGAGGCCCGTCACACCTGACTGCAACTCGATGAAATCCCCGACCTTCACCGTCTTCTCGAACAGGATGATGATGCCGGAGATGAAGTTCGAAAAGATCGATTGCAGGCCAAATCCGACGCCGACGCCCAGCGCCCCGGAGAAGATCGTCAGCGCCGCAAGATTCACGCCCAGCGTCTGAAGCGCAAACACGATGGCAATCAGCATGAACACGATACTGGTCGTCTGCCCGAGCAGGCCCGCCATTGAGGGGTTGAGCCTGCTGGCAGAGCGGATCCTGCTTTGCACCGCAGCGCCGGCCATCCGCCCGATCCAGAGTGCAAGGCCCGCAATCACAAGGCTGGTCAGAATGCGCCAGACTGAAAGGGATCCCGCGCCGACCGGGAAGCGCATGGCATCCAGGGCCGTCACCGTCGGCTCCAGCCAGTGCAGGATGTAGAGCGCTGCCACGGTCCAGGCGATGACAGCGATCATGCGCGTCAGCAGGCTCTTCTTCATGTGCGATGTGAGCACCCGGATGATGATCCAGGCATTCAGCAGGCTGGCGGCGATGCGCAGGCCTTCATTAGGCAGGTCGGCAATCGCAAACCCGGCGACCGCCGCCCAGATGAAGATGACACTGATCAGCGGCCACATCACGCTCGCGAGCGACAGGTAGATCCGCGCCAGCGCATCCGGGCGGCCACGGTCCTCGGCGGCGGCATGCAATCTCTTGTTCGGCAGACGCGACAGCAGCCACCCGGCCACACCGGCCGCAATGATGATCCCCAACTGCCACAGTGTCGCGATCGAAAGGGCCTGCGCCAGCACGCCCTGGAACCAGACCATCAGGCTGTCAAAGATCGTCCCGACCTGTTTGGCAACCGCCTCGGTATCAATCTCGATGTCTTCCGGATTCATGATCTGCCCTTAAAGCCACTTCATCAGCCTGACCAGCATGAACGCGATCCCGGCGGTCACCGCAAGGATGACAGGCCATGCTGCGGCACGCCAGCCAGCGGTGGCCCCCGGCCTGCCGCCTGCGTCCGTGTCGTGCTGCCTGCCGGAGACTTAACCTGATTGGCGTCTCCGGCGCAAACAGCCGCGCAACCCGCCAGCCCGCCTCCGGCAATCTTGCCGCCGCTTCAGGCGCGGTCTAGACTCGGCGCTCACTCCCCAGCCGCCCACAAGGAACCCTTCATGACGCCATTGCGCCCGATCAGCTTCATCCTCGGTCTTGCGGCGCTCGCAGCCTGCTCCCAGCCTGCCGGCACCGCCATGGCCCCTGACGAACCCGTCGCGGCCACGCAGGCCGCCCTTCAGGGAACATGGCGGTCTGTGCATGACGCCAAGAGCATGATGACGATCCGCGACACGACCGTGACCGAAAGCTATGTCGGTGAGGAGCCGGGCGTTGCCACGCTGGCCGTCGTGTCCGATTGCGACAGCCAGACACCTGATCCGGCCGGGCAATCCTTCACGTTCGAGGATGACGGCGCCGACATCCGCTGCTTCACGCTGCTGGACGCCTCAGGCGACCATATCGCCTACAGCTATCATGCCCGCGGCAACACGCTCGCCTATGATCGCGTGCCTGACTGATCGCGCGGCAGACCCGCAAAGGAACTCGTTATGAAACGTGTACTGATCAGCTCGCTCTTCCTGGCATCATCCGCCGCGGCCCATGCCGAGGTGCTCGCTGCCGGGCCAGACCATTACGAACTGAAACAGGCAGCCGTCTCTGCCCTCTCCCCCGGCGAATTATGGGACCGGCTGATCCACCCGGAAGTCTGGTGGCACCCCGACCACACCTATTCCGGCGCCGCCGAGCACCTCTCCCTCGACCTGAAGGCGGGCGGCCTCTGGAAGGAAGCCTGGGATGATGGCTCGGTCGCGCATGGCACCGTGCTCACCGTATTGAACGGCAAGATGCTCCGCCTCGATGCGCCGTTCGGCCCGCTGCAGGACAAGGGCGTCAATGTCGTCTGGACGATCACCCTCGCCGCCGAAGGCGAAGGCACCAGGGTCACGTTTAACGAAACCGCCAACGGGACAGCTGCCAGCGCCCTGGACGACCTCGCGCCCGCCGTCGACTATGTCAAAACCGAAGCGATCACCCGGCTGGTGCGTCCGGACTGACCCGGGCGCTGTCAGAGCCGCGCGGCCGGCAGCCAGATTCCGAAGGCGCTGCCTTTTCCCATCCGGGTTTCGACGGCAAGGCCGCCGCGATGGTGGGCCATGATGTGTTTCACGATGGCGAGGCCGAGGCCCGTGCCCGTGATCTTGCCGCCCCGGCTCTGGTCGGCGCGGTAGAAGCGTTCGCCGAGGCGCGGCAGGTGTTCGCGCTCGATGCCCGGCCCCTCGTCTTCCACCCGCAGCCAGACGGAGGCATCCGGCTTGCCGGGCCGTCCCGCGGCCTGCAGCAGCGTCATCCGCTCGGCATCGACCCAGCCCTGCGCGGCCAGCGTGCGCGCCTCGGCCATGCTGCCGGCCTGTCCGAACGAGACGCGCACCTTGCCCCCGGCAGGCGTGTATTTCAGCGCATTGGTCAGCAGGTTTTCGACGACCTGAATGATCTCGTCCCGGTGGGCCACAACCGGCAAGGCCTCGTCGGGATCGCCCTCCAGCACCAGGCTGACACCCCGGTCATCGGCGACGGCCTGCAGGGCCTCGGTCGCATCCAGCGCAATGCGGGAGAAATTCTCCCGTTCGCTGGGCGGGATGTGTTCGGAAAACTCGATACGCGACAGGGACAGCAGGTCGGCGATGAGGCGGCTCATCCGTTCGGACTCGCCCGCCATGATGTCAAGGAAGCGCGGCCACGAGCCGGTATCATCCTTCGCCGGCCCGCGCATCGTCTCGATAAAACCCGACAGGGCCGTCAGCGGTGTGCGCAGCTCATGGCTGGCATTGGCCAGGAAATCAGACCGCGCCCGCGCCGCCCGGCGCACCGGCGTCAGGTCTTCCAGGACCACGAGCGTCTGCGCCGAGCCGGTCGGCCGCGACACGTGCGCCCGCCATGTCTCATCCGGCCCGCTGTCAACTTCCACGGATACCGTGCCGTCCCCGCCGCCCTGCGACATCCGGTCGATGGCCGACAGGAGGGCTGGCGAGCGGATTACCGTGCTTGCGCGCGGATTGGTCCGCCCGTCGAGGCGCAGGATCATGTCGGCCGGATCGTTGAACGCGACGATGCGCTTGTCATCATCCACTTCAAAGGCCGGCAGCGGCAGGGCGCGCAGCAACTGCGCCGAGTCCAGCCGGCGCTTTTCTTCCGGCACCGGCTGTGGGCTGGCCTCGCCCACGGGCAGGAAACTGGAAGACCCGATGTAATAGGCGAAGACGATCGACGCGAGCACGATGATTGCCGCGACGGCCACGATGAAATTCACCTCGCCCGTGATCGCCAGCAATAGCAGGACCAGGGCGAAACAGCTGCCAAGAACGGCAAAATCCCGCGCGCGGCGGCGTGATCCGCCACGCGGCACCTGCCGGTTCTCAGCTGGATCGGCCTTGCTCATCCCGTCTCCCGGCGCGGATCTGCGGCCTGTACCGCTTCCGCTGGCACCCGCATGGGAGCCTCCGCTTGCCGCTACAGCGCCGCCACCGGAATGCCAAGCCCCTTCAGGCGGCGCGGCCCGCCGCGGGGATAAATTATTGTCAGGGAAAAATTATTGAATTTCGATAATTTCTCGTTGACAGTCGACTAGGCCCATCGTAACCCCTGTCCAGTAAAAACGGGAGCCTCGTCTGCGGCATGAAACGTTCAATTCTTCTTCTCAGCACGGCAATTGTTGCAGCTTGCGCCACTTCGCCAACGTCTTCTCGTCCCAAGGCTGGCGAACCTGTGGAATTTTTTGCCGAAACGGCCAATGTGCCCGCCGAATGGGCGGCGCGCGGCGTCGCCGGTGTCGCCCCGACCGGTGACTGGCTCGGCCAGTTCAACGACCCCCTGATGGTCGGCCTCGTCAATGAAGCGCTGGCCAACAGCCCGACCCTGGAATCCCGCGCCGCCATCATGCGCGCCTCGGAAGCCGCCACCCGCTCCGCGCGCGCTGCCCGCCGCCCCAGCCTCAGCGCATCGGCCAGTGCCGGCGTCACATCCACCTCCAGCACGTTCGGCGGGTCGGCAGACCGAACGACGGACGGCCTCTATGGCATCGGCCTCGACGGCAGCTGGGAAATCGACCTCTGGAACCGTCTCGGCGCAGCCGTCGGTGCCGCCGATGCCGACTATGTTGCCAGCCAGGCAGATTTCGCCGCCGCAGAGCTCTCCGTCGCGGCCCAGACCGCCAATGCCTGGATCAGCCTCAACGAGGCCCTCGCGCAGGAACGGGTTGCCATGCTCACGCTCGAGGCCCGCGACCGGGTGCGCACGCTGACAGAGCGCCGCTTCCAGCGCGGCCTGTCCGATGCGCTCGATGTGCGCACCGCCCGCAGCACACTGGCCCAGGCCGAAGCGGCCATCGCGGCCCGCCGCCAGTTCACGGGTGAAACCGCCCGGCGCCTTGAAACACTGGTCGGCCGCTATCCGTCCGCCGAACTGGACGCACCGGCGGAAATCCCGATGCTCGAAGCCATCGTCTCGGAAGGCAATCCGGCGCTCCTGCTTTCGCGCCGCCCGGACATCGCGGCCGCCGAAGCCCGCGTGAAGGCCGCCGGCCTTCGGGCAGAGCAGGCCCGCGCCGCCATGCTGCCCTCCCTGACCCTCTCGGCATCGGCCTCGAACAGCACCACGGAAATCTCTGACGTGCTCGATCCCGAGCAGATTGCGGCCAACCTGATCGCCGGCCTTGTCCAGCCCCTCTTCACCGGCGGACGCCTCGATGCCCAGCGCGATGCCGCCGTGGCGCGCGCGGAAGGCGCGGTGGCCGATTACGCAGCCTCGGCCCTCAATGCCTGGCGCGAGGTCGAGAATGCGCTCGCCGCAGACGCTCTGCTCGCCGAGCAGGAACAGGCGCAGGAACGCGCGCTGGAGGAAGCCCGCCTCGCCGAGGAGCTGGCCGAGCGCCAGTATACCAGCGGTACGGTCACGATCTTCAACCTGATCGACTCCCAGACACGCCGCCTGAATGCCGAAAGCCAGCTTGTCTCGGCGCGCGCCAGCCGCGCAACAAATCGCATTTCCTACCATCTCGCCCTTGGCGGCGGGCTGCCAAGCGGTACATCCAGCGGGCAGTATGGTACGCTCAACCTCGACACGAACGCCGCATCCGGCGGCAGGAGCTGAATCTACATGGGTCGCCTCGTTTCCATCCTCGCCCCGATCGGCATCATCATCCTTGTCGGTGTCGGCGGCACTGTCGTGCTCAACATGATCAAGCCGGAGCCTGAAAAGGCCGACGATCCGCGCGCTGGGCTGAATGTCTTTGCCGAAGCAGTCTATCGCGGCGACCTTGAGCTTTCCGTCAAGGCGCAGGGCGAAGTGCGCCCGCGCCGCGAAATTGTCGTTGCGCCCCAGATCAGCGGCCGGGTGTCCTATGTGTCACCTGACTTCATTGATGGCGGTTTCATCAAGAAGGGCCAGCTTCTGGTCCGGGTCGAAGCGGCCGATTATGAACTCGCCGTCGTGCGCGCCCGGTCCGGCGTCGCCAGTGCGGAACAGCGCCTCGCCCGCGAAATCGCCGAAGCCGAACTGGCCGTGCAGGACATCCAGGATCTCGGTCTTGATGACGCCTCGCCGCTGGCCCGCCGCGAGCCGCAGCTGGCCGAGGCCCGCGCATCGCTGGAAGGCGCCAAGGCACAGCTGAAGGATGCAGAACTCGCGCTCAACCGGACGGCTGTCTATGCCCCGTTCGACGGGCGCGTGCGCGAGCGCAGTGTCGACATCGGACAGGTGGTTGCCGCAGGCTCCGCCCTCGGCCGCATCTTTGCGAATGATGTCGTCGAAGTGTCGCTGCCGCTCGACGATTCCGAAATGGGCCGCCTCGGCCTGCCCCTCGCCTTCGCGGCTTCGGCCGACCAGCCCGGCCCGAAAGTGATCTTCGAAGCCACCGTGGCCGGTGTGCCGCGCCAGTGGACGGGCGAAGTCGTGCGCACCGCGGCCGCCGTCAATTCCATGACCCGGCAGATCAACGTGATCGCCGAACTGAAAGACCCCTATGGCGCCGGCGCCGATGGCGACGCGCCCATGGCGCCCGGCCTGTTCGTCAATGCCACGATCGAGGGCGAGACCATTCCGGACGTGCTGATTGCGCCGCGCGGCGCCCTGCGCGGCGAGGACCAGCTGTTCATCGGGGACGCCAGGAACGGCAAGCTCTCGATCCGCACCGTCGACCTCATCTATTCGGACGCCGAAGGCGCCTATGTCCGCACGGGCATCGAAGCGGGCGAACTGGCCATTGTCAGCCCGGTCCAGGCCCCTTTCGACGGCATGAGCATCACCGTGATGGAGCGTCTCGAAGACGGCACGGTCAAGGTCTATGACCCTGAAGACAGATCAGATACCGAAACCGGCAATGCGGCGGACGCAACCGTCGCCGCTGCAGGAGCAGAGGGAACGCCACAATGAGCGGAATTGTCGCCTGGTTCGCCCGCAACGCCGTCGCCGCAAACCTGCTGATGATTGTCGCCTTCATGGGCGGCATTTTCGGTTACACGCGCATGGAACAGGAAATGTTCCCGGTCGTGAACGTGACCGGCGCCTCCGTGTCCGTCGCCTGGAGCGGCGCCTCCCCCCAGGATATCGAAGAACAGATCGTCACCCGTATCGAGGAGGCCGTGGCCGATCTCAACGGCCTTGACCGCATCACGTCGATCGCCAGCGAAGGCTTCGGCGTGGTCAACATCAAGGGCCGCGACGATGTCGACATGGAAATCTTCGTCAAGGATGTCGAGCGCCGGGTCAACCAGATCAACAACCTGCCCCAGGCCGCCTTCCAGCCGCAGATCCAGCGCTGGGAACAGCGCAACCGCTTCATCGGATTTGCCATTCACGGCGAAGTGGACCCCCGCACGCTGAAGCGCGTGGCCGACAAGGTCCGCGATGAATTTGCCAAGCTGCCCGGCGGGGAACTCGCCGAACTTCAGGGCACGCTGGAAGAACAGGTCAGCATCGAAGTGTCCGAACAGGCACTGCGCCGCTTCGGCCTCAGCTTCAGCGACGTCGCCAACGCGATCCGCCAGTCCTCCCTCAACTCGTCCGGCGGCCGGATCGAAAGCTCCACCGGCGACGTGAACATCACCGCGCGCCAGCTGGCCGATACGGCCGAGCAGTTCAACAAGATCATCATCCGCCAGACCACCGAACAGGGCACCGTCTACGTATCGGATGTCGCCACCGTCATCGACGGCTTCGTCAGCGACAAGCTCAAGGCCACGTTCAACAACGAGCCGACCGCCTTCGTGATGATCCCCTCCCCCGACAAGATGGACATCATTACCTACACCGACGGCTTCAAGGATTTCGTCAAGCGCGCCAATGACGCGTCCAATGGCATCCTGCCCGAAGCGATCAAGATCGACATCCTCTGGGACGATTCCGAAAGCTTCAAGGCCCGCATGGACCTGATCACCCAGTCGGCCCTCTCAGGCGCCGTGCTGGTCATGCTCGTGCTGGTCCTGTTCCTGCGCCCGATGGTGGCGCTGTGGGTGACGATCGGCATCATGACCGCCTTTGCCGGCGGCATCATGCTGCTGCCCTATTTCGGCGTGTCCTGGAACATCCTGTCCACCTTCGCCGTGCTGCTGGTCATCGGGGTGATCGTGGACGACGCCATTGTCGTCGGCGAAAACATACACAGGGAAGTGGAAAGCGGCCGGCGCGAGGGCCTCGATGCGGCGATTGTCGGCACCCAGCTCGTGCTGAAGCCCGTCGTCTTCGGCGTTCTCACCACGATCATCGCCTTCCTGCCCTGGGCCTTCATTTCCGGCCCGACCCGCATGTTCACCCAGCAGATCACCTTCGTCGTCGTCGCGGCGCTGGTCTTCTCGATCATCGAATGCATGCTGATCCTGCCAAGCCACCTGTCGCACATGAAGAAGCAGACATTTGACGGCCCCGCCGGCCGGTTCCTCAAGCTGCAGCGCCGCATTGCCGACAGCCTGCTCTGGTTCGCCAACAATCTCTACAAGCCGGTCCTCGAACTCGCGCTGCGCTATCGCTATGCCACCGTGGCCTTCTTCTTCTGCCTGTTCGGGCTCGCCACGCAGATGCAGTCCCTCGGCATCGTGCCGTTCCAGTTCATGCCCGAAATCGAGGCGGACCTGATCCAGGTCAATGTCGAAATGCCTGAAGGCACGCCCTATGAACGCCTGCTCCAGGTGCGTGACCAGGTCCAGAGCGGCATCGACCAGCTCAAGGACGAAACCCGCAAGGAATATCCCGAGCTCGAAGACGGCGTCGTCACGCAGGCTTCCGTTGTGGCCGCCGGCCGGAATGTCCAGGCCTGGGTCGGCCTCGCCCCGCCTGAAGTGCGCCCGGTCACGGTCCGCTCCAAGGACATATCCGAACGCATGCGCGACATGGTCGGCGATATCCAGGACGCCCAGGAAATCAGTTTCGAATTCACCTTCAACGAAGATGATTCCGGCGTGCGCTTTGCGCTCAACCACCCCGACCTCGCTCGCCTGCGCGAAGCGGCCGCCGAAGTGAAGGCGCACCTCGCCACCTATTCCAGCGCCTATGACATCGGCGACAACCTGTCGTCCTCGGCTGAGGAAATCCGCATCACGATGAAGCCCGGCGCCGAAACGCTCGGCATCACGCTGGCCGACGTGTCCCGCCAGCTGCGCCAGGCCTATTTCGGCGAGGAGGTCCAGCGCCTGCCCCGTGACGGGGAAGACGTGCGCGTCATGGTCCGCCTGCCCGAAAGCGCCCGTGCCGATCTCGACAGCCTCAACAGCCTGAAACTGCGCACCACGGACGGCCGCGAAATCCCGGTCACCCAGGTCGCCGATTTCGAATATGCCCCCGGCATCAACCGCATCATCCGGCGCAACCGTACACGGTCGGTCTCGGTCTATGCCGAGATCAAGGGTGAAGGCGGGCGCGCGCAGATCATGTCGGCGATGGAAGAGGATTTCTGGCCGGACTTCCAGAAGCACTTCCCGGATGTCCAGCGCGGCGAAGCCGGCGGTTTCGAGGAAGAACAGAAATTCTTCGCCGAAATCGGCCGTCTCATCATCATGGCCATCGGTGCCATGTACATCCTGCTCGCCGTGGCGTTCCGCTCCTATGCCCAGCCGCTCCTCCTGATGATGGCCCTGCCCTTCGCCTATTGTGGCGCCATATTTGGCCTCGCCATATTCAATACGCCGATGGCCATGTTCGCCTTCTTCGGCATCGCGGCGGCAGCCGGTGTTGTCATCAACGACAACCTCGTGCTGATCGATTACGTGAACCGGCGGCGCGACGAAGGGGCCGGCGCGATCCAGGCGCTGGTCGATGCGGGCGTCTCCCGTTTCCGCCCCATCCTGCTCACCTCTGTCACCACCTTCGTCGGCATCCTGCCGCTGCTCGCCGTCCGCTCGGTCCAGGCCCAGTTCCTCAAGCCGATGATCGTGTCGCTCGCCTGCGCCGTGGCCTTTGCCCTCTTCGTCTCGCTGCTGATGGTGCCTGCGCTCTATGCGGTCGGCGTCGAGATCGGGCGCATCTTCCGCTGGACATGGGGCGGCAAGCCTTTCCGCCAGATTGGCGAAACCTATTCCGGCGAAGTGACGCTCGATGAGGAAGAACTCATCGGCACCAGCCATGGCGGCGGGATCGGATCCCTCGCGCCAGCCGAATAATGACCTGACCCAACCCGGATACGTCTCCCCTCCCTTGCAAGGTCGCGGGGCCTGCGTGTCCATCCAATCGGAGACTGACACATGAAACATCTCATGCTCGGCGCAGCAGCCATCGCGCTCCTCACCGCCTGCGGACAAGCCAGGGACAAGACGGACGCAGCCCCTGCCGCGTCCGCCGAAACAGCTGCACCCGTAGCCAACGCTGACGGCAAGTACGTCACAGCCGAGGGCCTTGAACTCTCCACGCCGGATACATGGGGCGAATGGGGCGTCAACCTCGCCAATGTGAAGGCTGACGTGAACCCGGGCAATGATTTCTTCGCCTATGTCAACGGCATCTGGCTCGACAGTTTCGAAATCCCGAGCGACCGGACCCGCTACAGCTCGTTCACGCTGCTGGCCGAAAAGTCCGAACAGCGCGTGCGCAAGATCATCGAGGAACTGGCCGCCGCCAAGCCGGATCCGGCAACGCTCGAAGGCAAGGTCGCAACCCTCTACAATGCCTATCTCGATACAGCCGCCATCGAGGCGAAGGGCCTTGCCCCCGTCCAGCCCTATCTTGACCGTATCCAGAGCATCGCCACCCGCGAGGATCTCGCACAGGTCTTTGCCGCGAATGGCTACCAGACCCCTGTCGGCGGCTGGGTCGATGTCGATTCCAAGCAGACCGACCAGTACATCTTCTACATCACCCAGTCCGGCCTCGGCATGGGCGACCGCGACTACTATCTCGTCGACAATGACAAGAATACCGAGCTGCGCGCGGCCTACAAGACGATGCTCACCTCCCTGCTCGCCACCGCCGGCTATGACGATGCGGCGGCCGCCGCCGACAAGGTGATCGCCCTGGAGACCGGCATCGCGAAGGCCCACTGGGACCGGGCCGCCGGCCGCAACCGCAACCTGACCTATAACAAGGTGACCCGTGACGAACTGGTTGCCATGGGCGGCGAGTTCCCGGTCGCCACCCTGATCGACGCGCTCGGCCTTGGTGGCCAGACCGAATTCGTCGTGCGCCAGGTCACGCCGACCGCGGAAGAAATCACCGATAACGGCCTCGACGCCGACCAGCTGGCCAAACTGTCCGGCGGCGGCGTCCCCGGCCTGTTCCAGGTCATGCAGACCGCCCCGATGGACCAGTGGAAGGCCTATCTCACGGCCCACCTGCTGATCGACACGGCAGACGTCCTGCCCGCCAGCGTCGACAACACCGTGTTCGAATTCTACGGCAAGACGCTGAACGGCCTCGAAACCCAGCGCGAACGCTGGAAGCGCGGCGTCGACACGGTCGAGAATTCGGTCGGTGAAGCCGTCGGCAAGGTCTATGCGGAACGCTACTTTCCGGCCGAGAACAAGGCCGCGATGGACAAGCTGGTCGCCAACCTGCGCACGGCGCTGGCCGAAAACCTCGACACCATCGCCTGGATGGGCGCCGACACCAAGGCCGAAGCCGAAGCCAAGCTGAACCTGTTCACGCCCAAGATCGGCTACCCGGAAAAGTTCGAGACCTATGACAGCCTCGTCGTCAGCGATGACGCCTTCGCCAACCACATGGCCGTGAACGACTGGGCCTACAAGGACATGCTGTCCGACCTTGGCCAGCCGATCGACCGCACCGAATGGGGCATGCTGCCCCAGACGGTCAACGCCTATTATTCGCCCAACCGCAACGAGATCGTGTTCCCGGCCGCCATCCTGCAGCCGCCTTTCTTCAACCTCTCGGCTGACCCGGCGGTGAACTATGGCGCCATCGGCGCCGTGATCGGCCACGAGATCGGTCACGGCTTTGACGACCAGGGCTCCAAGTCCGATGGCACCGGCATGCTGCGCAACTGGTGGACGGCCGAGGACGAGGCCAATTTCAAGGCCAAGACCAGCGCCCTCGTTGCCCAGTACAATGCGTTCTGCCCCTATGACGAGGGCGAAACCTGCGTCAACGGCGCCCTCACGCTCGGCGAGAATATCGGCGACCTTGGCGGCCTCTCGATGGCCTACAAGGCCTACCATCTCAGCCTGAACGGCAAGGACGACGCGGTGATTGACGGCCTCACCGGCGACCAGCGCTTCTTCATGTCCTATGCGCAGGTCTGGCGTTCCAAGTACCGCGAGGAGGCCGAGCGCCGCCAGCTGCTGACCGACCCGCATTCGCCGCCGGTCTACCGCGTCAACGGCATCGTGCGCAATTTCGATGAATGGTACGATGCGTTCGGCATCACGCCGGACCATGCGCTCTACCTTCCGCCGGAAGAGCGCATCCGCATCTGGTAACCTTGCATCCTGTAGTTGACACAGCAGAAAACGGCGCCTTGTGCGCCGTTTTTTTTGTCTTGCGTTAACACTGGTGCCCCAGACTGGTGCGCGGATTGCACGTTATGAAGGTTGCCGGGGCCGTGTGGCCCATTTGAGCACAGAGAGCGAATTGAATGGCCCTATTGAACCGCATGTTTGGATCCAGGAAAAACGCCGCCGCCGCCGGGCGCGACCGGATCGCGCATGCTGTTGCACCAGAGCAAAGCACGCCGCGCCCGCTGCGTGGCGCCGTCTACCGCGAGGCATCGATCGTCTATGAGTCCGGCTATACGCGCAAGGGCATCGTACTGGACTTCACCTCCGCCGGCCTGCGCATCCGCTTCCCGACCAATGAAATCCTGCCAGCCCAGGTCCACGTTAATGCCCGCGCCGTCAATATCGACGGCCCCGCCCGCGTGATCTGGCAGGAAGGCTCCGAAGTCGGCTTCGAGCTGATCTGAGCGCCCGTCCCGCTCGGTACCTGTGTTCCCGTTTCACGAGAGTCACCTTGGCAAATACGCCTTTTAGGCGTTCTATGGTCCACCTCTTCAACGCTTGAACAGGGAGGTCTCCCATGGCCATCATGAAATCCGAACAGATTCTCGCCGAATCCGCTGTCTCCTTCGAGGATGCGATCCAGAACGCCGTCGACCGTTTCTCCAGGACCGTCCGCGGCCTCGCCTCGGCCAATGTCAACAACATGTCGACCACCGTGAAGAACGGCAAGATCGTGGCCTATCGCGTGAACCTGCAGATGACATTCGAGATCGAGCCGGCTTCTCCCAAGGCGAAAAAAAGCAAGTAGCTCCGCCTGCGGCCAGGGCCTCGGGCGTCAAAGCCTGACGTCACGCGTCACACCAGTCGCGCTGAGGAAGCCCTCATCATGGCTCACCACGACCAGCGCCCCGTCAAAGCCTGACAGCGCCGCCTCCAGCAATTCCACCGCCGCCAGGTCAAGGTGATTGGTCGGCTCGTCCAGCAGCAGCAGCCAGGGCGCCTCGGCCCGCGCAAACACGCAGGCCATGCCCGCCCGCAGCCGCTCGCCCCCGCTCAGCGTGCCCGCCGCCTGCAGCGCAGCCTCGCCCCGGAAGGCAAACCGCGCCAGCGCCGCCCGGGCCGCATTCTCGCTCAGGTCCGGGTTCAGCCGCCGCAGATTCTCCAGCACGCTCTCATCCGGCGCCAGCAGGCTGACATGCTGGTCCAGTATCGCCACACGCTCCGTCAGGCGCCGCACCTCGCCTGCATCGGGCGCAATCTCCCCCGCGATCAGGCGCAGCAGCGTCGTCTTGCCAGACCCGTTCGCGCCACGCACGGCAATCCGCTCCGGCCCGCGCACGTCCAGTGCGAGCGGCCCGAACAGATGGCGCGCCCCGCGCCGCATCACCACATCGCGCAGGGCCAGCAGGTCCCGCCCCGGCGGCAGGCCCGTCTGCGGCAGGTCGATATGCAGCGGCGTCTCCACCTCCACCCGCGCGCGTGCCGCCTCCAGCGCCTCGCGCCCCGCCCCGGTCAGCCGCGCCGCCACATCGCCGCCCCGCGCCCGTGTCGCCTCGGCTCGCTCGGCCCGTGCATCCAGCAGCATTTTCGGCGCGTCGCCCTTTGCCCGCACCGCCCGTCCGCCCTTGTCGCGCCGGTCCTGTTTCTCGCGCGCCGCCTGTGCCTCGCGTTCGGCCATCTTCAGCTCCCCGGCTGCCCGCTCCAGCTCCGCCGTCGCCCGCTCCCGCGCCGCATCGCGCGCCGCCCTGAACGCGCTCCACCCGCCGCCAAACACGGTCACGCCCACCGGCGTCAGCTCGACAATCCGGTCCACCCGTTCCAGCAGTGCCCGGTCATGGCTCGCCACCACCACGCCGCCCTTCCAGCGTACCATCAGCTCCGCAATCGCCGCGCGTCCGTCCGCATCCAGATTGTTCGTCGGCTCGTCCAGCAACAGCACGTCCGGCGCCGCCAGCATGAGGCGCGCCAGCATCACCCGCGTGCGCTCCCCGCCGCTCAGCGTGCCCATGCGCCGCGCAAGGTCGAGTCCCGGCAGGCCCACCTCGGCCAGCGCCGCCGCCAGCCGTGCCTCCAGCGTCCAGTCTGCCGCGCCTGCATCCGCAACGCTCCCCTCCCCCGCTTCCAGCCGCTTCAGGCAGGCGAGCCCCGCCGCCACGCCCAGTGCCCCGGCCACGCTCACGCCCGCGTCCGGCACCTGCTCCAGCCGCCCCACCGTCCCGTCGCGCTGCACATGGCCGCTGGCCGCCGCCACATCGCCCGCGATCAGGTCCAGCAGCGTGGACTTGCCACAGCCATTGCGCCCCACAAGGCCGACCCTTTCCTGTCCGACAGACAGGGTCAGGCCGTCAAATAACGGGCGGGCATCAGGCGTGGTGAGGGAAACGGATGCAAGGGTAATGAACGCAGGCATGAGGCGGGACATTCGCAGGGAACAGGCAGCGGCGGGCAGGGCGCGTTGCGAAATCCATGTCAGTCTCCATGCGTCAAAGTGCGTTGGTGCAGCCTATCTAGAAACCCGCCCCCTCTTGCGCAACCCTGTGCAACCGGGAACATAGGTAACGTTTCAGACCGGGCCTCCCTGAACGCTCATCCTTCGACTTCGCTTGTCTTATGGTATTTGCGTCTGATCTGGTCAGACTGGGACCGCCGCCGGGAGTTTCCACTCCCGGCGGCGGCGAGGGTAGGATCGTGACTTCGCACGCGCCTAACGCATCTGTCACGAAAAATTCTGCAATCCGTGATTGCTCCCACGCCCTCAGCGCCCCACAAGAGCGCGAATCAACTCCTCGGGCGCCCCATGATCAGCCAGGCCAATGCCTTCCTTCTCGGCTATCGCAAGACGGCGCTGGAAAAGCTGTTCAAGGCGATCTTCCTGCGGTCGCGCGCCGAAATGAATGACGGCGCCTGCGAACTCGGCATGCTGCAATGCCTCATCCCGCCGGGCAGTACCACAGTAGATGTCGGCGCCAATGTCGGCGATTTCTCGCGCCGCCTGTCCGAGATTTCGCAAGGCGGCCTGGTGATCGCGGTGGAGCCGCAATCCATGCCGCGCTCCATCCTCACCATGGCCGGCTTCCTGAAGAAGGCCTCCAACATCCTCGTCGTGCCCGTGGCGCTGGGCGATACGCATGGCCTCACCGTGCTCTCGGTGCCGATCAAGTCGAAGGGCAATGTCGGCATCGGCCTTGCGCATATCGGCGATGCGGCCGATTTCGCAGGCCGGTTCGACGTCAAGAAGGAACTGGTCAGCCTCACCACGCTGGACGCCGTGCTCGCCCGCATCCAGACAGGCCCCGTCTCCTTCATCAAGATTGATGTCGAAGGCGGCGAACTCGCCGTCCTGCGCGGCGCGATTGCCACGATTGATGCCTATCGCCCTGCCATCCTCTGCGAGATCGACGACCGGGAGGCCCGCTTCGGCGCCACGCGCGCCGATCTCGTCGCCTTCTTTACGGCCCGGGACTATGTGCCGCGCCGCATCACCGATCTCGCTGAACTCGCCCCGGACGATATTGAAAAGAATACCGTCTTCGTACCCCGCGAACGCGTGTTCCCCGCCCGGTCTTGACGTCCGCCGCGTCAGGGCGCCTATGTGTTCGCACCTGCAAGAAAATGCGAACTGGAAGGAACCCTGAATGTCTGAACAAGATCCCGTCGTCATCGTCGGCATGGCCCGCACCCCGATGGGCGGCCTGCTCGGCGACCTCGCCAGCCTGTCTGCAAATGAGCTGGGCGCGATTGCCGTCAAGGCAGCCGTGGCCGAAGCCGGGCTGAAGCCGGGCGAAGCGAATGAAATCATCATGGGCAACTGCCTTCCCGCTGGCCAGGGCCAGGCCCCGGCCCGCCAGGCCGGTTTCAAGGCCGGTGAAGACAAGGGTCTTGAAGCCGTCACCATCAACAAGATGTGCGGCTCCGGCATGCAGGCCGCCGTCATGGGCCGCAATGCCATCATGGCGGGCGACGCGAATATCGTCATCGTCGGCGGCATGGAATCCATGACCAACGCCCCGCACCTGATCAATGTCCGCAAGGGCCACAAATACGGCACGATGGGCGCCGAAGACCATATGGCCCTCGACGGCCTGTCGGATGCCTACAGTCATGGGCCCATGGGCCTGTTCGCTGACAAGATCGCCGGCGAATACCAGTTCACCCGCGAGCAGCAGGACGCCTACGCCCTCGAAACCCTGACCCGCGCCCAGAACGCCACCAAGAATGGCAAGTTCAAGCGCGAGATCGCCCCGGTCACCGTCAAGGGCCGCAAGGGCGACACGATTGTCGACACGGACGAACTGCCCCGCACCGCCATGCCGGACAAGATCCCGACCCTGAAGCCCGCCTTCTCGAAAGACGGCACGGTCACCGCCGCAAATGCCTCGGCGATTTCCGACGGCGCCGCCGCCATGGTCCTGATGCGTGAATCCGAAGCCAAGAAGCGCGGCCTGAAGCCGATCGCCAAGATCGTCGCTTCGTCCAGCCATGCGCACGAGCCGGAATACTTCACCACCGCGCCCGTGCCGGCCATGAAAAAGGCCCTCGAAAAGGCCGGCTGGAGCATTGACGATGTCGACCTCTGGGAAGTCAACGAAGCCTTCGCGGTCGTTCCGATGATCGCCATGAAGGAACTCGGCATCAGCCACGACAAGCTGAACGTCAATGGCGGCGCCTGCGCCATGGGCCACCCGATCGGTGCCTCCGGTGCCCGCGTCATCATCACGCTTCTGGCCGCCATGGAAGACCGCGGCGTCAAGAAGGGCATGGCCTCGCTCTGCATCGGCGGCGGCGAAGGCATCGCCATGGCGCTTGAACGCTACTAGGGCTTTCGCGCCAGCAGATACGGCCATCAAGCCCGGACAGTGCAAGCCGCATTGTCCGGGCTTTTGCTTTCCGGGAGAGGTTTCACATGCCGCTGCAGAACCGCGTCGATCCGTTCGGGCACATTCATGCCGTGCCGGATCGCGGCCTGTTCATGGGCAATCGCGGCGGCTGTTTCCACCGGCCCGACCAGACGGTCAAGCCGCGCCACTGGGCCAGCCGCCAGTGGATCATCTGCCTGCTGGAATTTAAAGGCCGCAAGCGTCCGCTGATGCAGCCCGGCCTCTATACCGAGCTCTTCTTCCTCGACGAGGCGACCGCGCTCGCCGCCGGCCATCGCCCGTGTTTCGAATGCCGCCGCGACGCCGCCAAGGCCTTCCGCGGCGCCCTCGCCCTGCCCGCGCCGGTCCGCGTCGCCGATCTCGATGCCCGCATCGCCGGCGAAGTCCAGTCCGTGCTGACAGGTCAGGCCGTGCGCGAAGCACTGGACCCGGCCAGCCTGCCCGATGGCGCCTTCTTCGCGTCCGGTGGAACGGCCTTCCTCAAGCAGGGCCAGACCGGGCGGCCATGGTCATTTGGCGGCTATGGCGCCCCCACACCCCTGCCCCCGCAGGCCACACGCCTCACCCCTCAGGCCACCTGCACCGCCCTTGCAGCGGGCTACAGGCCCGCGCTTCACGCCACGGCGGCCTGACTGCGCAGAGGGCTCAGGAGGATTTCAGCCGGTCGCTCACCAGGCCCAGCGGCAGGGCGGTCGTCCGCTTCGCCACGCGTACCACAATGCGCGACTGCACGTCCGACACCAGCGCTGAGCCCAGCAGCTTGTCACGCAGGAAATTGTCATAGGCGTGCATGTCCGTCGTCACGACATGGATCATGTAGTCCACCGCGCCGGTTACCGTCATGCACTCGATCACTTCCGACCAGTTCTGGACGATGGATTCGAAGGCTTCGAGATTTTCCCGGCTCGGCAAGGCCAGTTTGACGCTCGCCATTACTTCAAAGTTCAGGCCGAGGGCAAAATTATCCAGCAGCGTAACGCGCCCGGTAATGAAACCGGCCTCTTCCATACGCTTGATCCGACGCCAGCACGGCGAAGAAGAAAGTCCGACCCGATCCGCAATATCTGCAACTGAAAGACTCGCGTCGCGTTGGATAATATCGAGGATTCGGGCATCGATCGCATCAAGATCTTGGGCCAATTTTCTGCATCCCTCCCGGTTTCAAGGCATATTATGCCTCGAATTACACGGAACGGCGCAAGAAAGGCAAGCAATTTCGTTCGAAATGCCCAATAATCTGCCTTAATGCTATTCAGGATGACACATCCATGAAACACCGTGAAGTTACGCTGGACGACAAATACGAGCTTGTCGAGGGCAATGCCTTTATGACGGGCATCCAGGCCCTCGTCCGCCTGCCGCTTGACCGCAAGCGCCTCGACCGGGGCGCCGGCTACAATACGGCCGGCTTCATTTCCGGCTATCGCGGCTCGCCGCTCGGCGGATATGACCAGCAGTTGCGGGCCGTGCAAGGCCTGCTCGACAGCCATGACATCAAGTTCTGGGAAGGCCTGAATGAAGACCTCGGCGCCACCGCCGTCTGGGGCAGCCAGCAGCTCGGCCTGTTCCCCGGTGCCCGCTATGACGGCCTGTTCGGCATCTGGTACGGCAAGGCCCCGGGCGTTGACCGCACGGGTGACGTGTTCAAGCATGCCAATGCCGCCGGCACGTCGGCGCTGGGCGGCGTGCTCGCCATCATCGGCGACGACCATAATTGCAAATCCTCGACCCTGCCGTCGCAATCGGAATTCGCGATGGCGGACGCAGAGATTCCCGTCCTCAACCCCGCCTCGATCCAGGACGTGCTCGACTATGGTATCCATGGCTGGAACATGAGCCGCTACAGCGGCGCCTGGACCGGCCTTGTCGCCCTGGCCGACACGATGGATTCCGGCGCGGTCGTCAATATTGATCTCGACCGGTTCAGCTTCGTCGCGCCCTCCTTCCACCTGCCTGAATCCGGCGTGCACATGCGCCGCGGCGACACCCCGCTGGAGAAGGAAGCGCGCCTGCGCCATTTCAAGCTGCCCGCCGCGCAGGCCTATGTCCGTGCCAACCGGCTCGACCATGTCATCCTTCCCTCACCGAAGCCCCGTATCGGCGTCATCGTCACCGGACAGGCCGCCCGCGATGTGTTCGAGGCCCTGGCCGCCATCGGCCTTACGCCGGAAGAGGCAGGCCGCCTCGGCCTCACCGTTTTCAAGGTGGCGATGCCCTGGCCGCTGGAACCGGAAGGCGTGCGGGAATTCTGCGCCGGTCTCGAACGTGTTGTCGTCATCGAGCACAAACGCCCGCTGATCGAGGAACAGCTGAAGGCTGCCCTCTATGACCTGCCGGATGCAAAGCGCCCGGTCGTGGAAGGCAAGCGCACCGCAGGGGGCCAGCCGCTCCTGTCCGACGTCGCCTCCATCACAATCCCCGAAATGGCCGCCGCGCTGATGAAGATCATCCCGGCAGGCTGGGACACGTCCCGCGCCGATGCCTATTTCGACCGCGTCGGCCGCGCTGGCGAGGCGGCGCGCAGCAATGCGTCGCCCACCATCCGCAGCCCGCATTTCTGCTCCGGCTGCCCGCACAATACGTCCACCACCGTGCCCGAAGGCTCGCGCGCGCTGGCCGGTATCGGCTGCCATTACATGGCGAACTTCATGCCCGACCGGAAGACGGACATGACCAGCCAGATGGGCGGCGAAGGCATCGCCTGGGTCGGCCAGCATTGGGCCACCGATGAAGACCATGTCTTCGTCAATCTCGGCGACGGCACCTATTCGCATTCCGGCAGCCTCGCCATCCGCGCGGCCGTCACGTCCGGCGCGAAGATGACCTACAAGATCCTCTACAATGACGCGGTTGCCATGACCGGCGGCCAGCATGTCGAATCCGGCCAGACACCTGCGCAGATCGCCCAGCAGGTCGAGGCCGAAGGCGTCGAGACAATCGTCATCGTGACCGAAGACACCACCCGTTATGCCGGCGTGAAACACCTGCCCCGCCGCGTGAAGATCTATGACCGCGAAGACCTTGAGGACGTGCAGGTCATGCTGCGCGCCACGCCCGGCGTCTCGGTGATGATCTATGACCAGATGTGCGCCACCGAGAAGCGCCGCCGCTCCAAGCGCGGCCTCATCGCGCCCGACCGCGTGCGCGTCATCATCAACCAGGAAGTCTGCGAAGGCTGCGGCGACTGTTCGGTCAAATCGAACTGCCTGTCGGTGGAGCCGGTCGAGACCGAGCTCGGCCGCAAGCGCCGGATCAACCAGTCGACCTGCAATACCGATCTCTCCTGCCTCACCGGCTTCTGTCCGAGCTTTGTCACCGTCAAGGATGGCGAACCGGCCTGGACCGGCGAAACCCGCCGCGCGTTCGACGCCTCGAACCTGCCTTTGCCCGAGACACCGCCCCTCGCCACCCCCTGGAACGTCCTGTTCACCGGCGTTGGCGGCACAGGCGTCACCACTGTCGCCGCCGTGCTGGCCATGGCCGCCCATGTCGACGGCAATGCGGCCTCCTCGCTCGACATGACGGGCCTTGCCCAGAAGGGCGGCCCTGTCCTCTCGCACATCCGCTTCGCGCGCGAACCGCAAGACATCTCCACCGGCCGCGTTCCGCCCGCCAGCGCCGACCTCATTATCGCCTGCGACCTCGTCGTTGCGGCGGGCGGTGACGCGCTCCTGCTGATGGACCCGGGTCGCACGGCGGCCTATGCCAATTCCGACGTGACACCGACCAGCGAATTCATCCGCAACCGGTCCAAGCGTTTCGAGAGCGATCTCCTCGCTGCCCGCGTCAAGCGCCAGGCCCGCGATTTCGGCGCCTTCGATGCCGAGGCACTCGCCGTCGGCTACCTGCATGACGCGATCTACACGAACATGATCATGGTCGGCTATGCGTGGCAGAAAGGCGCCGTGCCCGTTTCGCTGCGCGGCCTTTACCGCGCGATCCGCCTCAACGGCACCAAGACCGATGACAATATGGCCGCGTTCAATATCGGCCGCATCGCTGCCGCCGCGCCGGAACGCCTCGCCCAGCAGCATGACCCGCGCGGCCATCTTGAGCCGAAAACGCTGGACGAACTGATCGACGACCGCGCCGCCCGCCTCGTCGCCTACCAGAACGAGGCCTATGCCCAGACCTATCGCGACGCCGTTGCGCAGGTCCGCGCGGCCGAGGAGGCTGCCGGCCTCGGAGACAAGCTCTCGCGCACGGCTGCGACCTATGCCTACAAGCTGATGGCCTACAAGGACGAGTATGAAGTCGCCCGCCTCTACACCAATGGCGCATTCGCCACCCAGCTCGCGAGCCAGTTCAGGGGCGGCAAGCTGCACTACTGGCTGGCGCCGCCCATGATTTCGAAGAAGGACAGCCACGGCCACCTGAAGAAGAAGCATTTCGGCGGCTGGATGATGCTCGGCTTCAAGGTTCTGACGAAACTGAAGGGCCTGCGCGAAACGCCGTTCGACCCGTTCGGCCGCACCGAAGAGCGCCGCATGGAACGCGCCCTGCGCGACACCTATCTTGAAACCCTGCACACGCTGGCCACCGGCCTGACCGCGAAGAACCACGCGCTTGCCGTGTCTCTTGCCGAAATTCCCGACGACATTCGCGGCTATGGCCACATCAAGGACGCCGCCGTGGCCGTCGCCAGCGAAAAGGAAGCCGCGCTGTGGAAGGGCTGGCCGACTGGCGACATGCCGAAAGAGAAGACCACGCTGATCGCTGCGGAATAGACCGGCTTAATCCGCCTTGGTGACCTCCACGTCCACGATGCGGCCCTTCTTTTCGATCTTCTTGAGCTCGCGCTCAAGATACTTGACCTTGACCGTCTTGCGGATGTGTTTCGTGCGGCCGGAACGGGTTTTCAGCGTGACGTCCAGATGGGCCATCTCGTCCTGCCCGTCCAGCACATCGCCCGTGGTCCGCACCGCAGTGCCCCCGACATAGACCACGCCCTTGCCCGCCACCTCCGCCGCATCCACAGCAAGACCCACAGGCACCGTGACGATCTTGGTCGCGATACAGGCTGGCAGCGAGAGGAAGAGTGGCACAAGCAGGAGCGCCTGGAACGGTTTCATGGGCAGGGTCACTTTCCGGTTTAATGGGAGCCTAGGCGGCCCGTGTCTGGCGTCCCAGATAAAACCCCGTTACCGCGCCAGCGCCTCGTCGATCAGTCGGGCCGTATTCCCGGCGCCATAGAGCGCCGCGAAACTGCCAAAGCGCGGCCCCTGGCTTTGCCCGAGCAGCACTTCATAGAGCGCCTGGAACCATTCGCGCAGGTTCTCGAAGCCATGGTCCTTGCCGATGGAGAAGGTCAGCGTCTGCAGGTTTTCCGGCGTCGGCTCCTCATCGAAAGCTGCCAGCCGCGCAGAGAGGTCCGCCATGGCGGCGCGCTCCTGCTCCGTCGGCGCACGGTATGTCTTCGCGGGCAGGATGAAGTCCTGATAGTAGCGCATGGCATAGCCTGCGAGACTGTCGAGCAGCGGATGCGTCTCGGCCGAGGCCTCCGGCGCATAGCGCGAAATGAAGCCCCAGAGCTGGCTCTTGTCCTCCGGATTGGCCACGGCCACGAGATTGAGCAGCAGCGCAAAGCTGACCGGAACATCCGCCTTCGGCGGGTTGCCGGAATGAATGTGGAAGACCGGGTTTTCAAGCTGCCGGGCCGGTTCCTCGTTCGGATAATTTTCGAGGAAGGTCAGGTACTCGTCCACGGTTTTCGGGATCACGTCGAAATAGAGCTTCTTCGCCACGCGCGGCTTCTGGAACTGGAACAGGGACAGGCTCTCGTCCGGCGCATAGGCGAGCCATTCTTCAACAGAGATGCCATTGCCCTTGGACTTGGAGATCTTCTCGCCCTTCTCGTCCAGGAACAGTTCGTAGACATATTGTTCCGGCGGACGGTGGCCGAGTATGCGGGCGATCCTGGAATAGATCGGCGCATTGGCCTGATGGTCCTTGCCGAACATTTCGAAATCGACGCCGAGCGCGGCCCAGCGCATGCCGAAATCCGGCTTCCACTGCATCTTCACATGCCCGCCGGTGACCGGCAGCGTTACCTCGCTGCCATCCTCGTCCTCGAAGGTCACTTCACCCTTGGCCGCATCGACATGCTTCATCGGCACATAGAGGACCCTGCCCGTCGTCGGCGAGATCGGCAGGAAGGGCGAATAGGTTGCCTGCCGTTCGGCGCCAAGTGTTGGCAGCATCACCGCCATGATCTCGTCGAACTTTTCGGCCGCGCGGCGCAGCATCGGATCGAAGCGGCCGGACTTGTAGCATTCGGTCGCCGAGACGAATTCATACTGGAAGCCGAACTGGTCGAGGAAGGCACACAGCCGCGCGTTCATGTGCGCGCCATAGGAGGCATGGGTGCCAAACGGGTCCGGCACCGAGGTCAGCGGCAGTTGCAGGTAGTCTTCGAGGCTTTCAGGGTTTGGCACCGTTGGCGGCACCTTGCGCATGCCGTCCATGTCATCGGAAATGCAGATGAGGCGCGTCTGTATCTTGCCACCTGTCAGCACTTCGAACGCATGGCGCACCATTGTCGTGCGCACGACTTCCCCGAATGTGCCGATATGTGGCAGGCCTGACGGCCCATAGCCGGTTTCGAACACGACGGGATCGCCCGTCTTGCGCTCTCCCGCCTTGACCTGCTGGCCGACCCGCTTTTCCAGCGCGCGCGCCAGTTCAAACGGCCAGGCCTTGGCAGATTGGGCGAGCGTGGACAGTTCGGTCATGTCGGTCAGGTTCCGTGGCTGTTTCAAGCGGACAGCCTGTAGTCACAGGCCCGGCAGGGGTCAACTCGGACACGACGCCTGATGCGTAAAACGCGCTTGACAATCATTCGCAAGTTACTGCAAATGGTTCTCATGATCATCTGTGTCTGCAACCGTATCAATTGTTCCAGCGTCCGCGCCGCGGTCGATGCCGGTGCGCGCAGCCCTCAGGCCGTGCAGGCACATCACGGGTGCAAGTTCAATTGCGGAAAATGCAGCTGCTCGATCGGCGAGATCATTTCGCAGGAAATGGACCGCAAGGCGCCATCGCCTGCCCTCATGGCCGCTGAATAAATCATCTGGTTGAGACTGCGTTTCAACACGATGTGAGACTGTGTCTCACTTGCAGATGAACTTGTTTTTATTCGAGAATTCGTTGCTATCGCCGAGCGATTCACCTATTCCGCGAACAGACCCATTACTTGCGCAGGAGTGCCCCATGAAAGGCGACACCAAAGTCATCGAGTTCCTGAATCTCTGTCTCAAGAACGAGCTGACAGCGATCAACCAGTATTTCCTGCATTCCCGGATGCTCAAGGATTGGGGCGTGAGCAGGCTCGCGGAATACGAACACAAGGAATCGATTGAAGAAATGCATCATGCCGACTGGCTGATCGAGCGCATTCTCTTCCTCGGCGGCCTGCCCAACCTGCAGGACCTCGGCAAGCTGCACATCGGCGAGAGTGTGCAGGAAATGCTGGAATGCGACCTGAAGATGGAAATGATGGCCATCCCCCTGCTCAAGGACGCAATGGAACATGCCGAAAAGGTTCGTGACTATGTCAGCCGCGACCTGTTCGGAAAAATCCTCCACAATGAGGAAGAACATGTCGACTATCTCGAAACCCAGTTCGACCTGATCGAACGCATCGGCATCGAGCGCTACACGCTGCTGCAATCCGAAGCGAACGGCTCCTGACATAAAAAAGCCGGCCCTACATATGGGGCCGGCTTGATGTCTTCCTGGCGCCGCGCGCTAGTTGAACGTGTCGGTCGGATTGAGCCTTGCGTGGATCGGCCACTTGGCAAAAGCCAGGTAGGCAAAGGCAATCAGGTTCACGAGCGGGATGAGCATCAGCAGCGACCATGCGCCGTTGAAGCCCGCCTTGCTCCATATCTTCCAGTAGCAGACGATGAAGAAAATGATCATCGCCAGGTAGATGATACCAATGACCACAAATGCGGCTGAATTTCCGGAATCCATGGGTGCGTCCTCCTCTGCATGGCCCGGGGCGGATGAAACCAAGCTTTGCGGCATTTGCCAAGCGCCTTGCCGGGGCGACGGGCCGCTCTGCAGGCGCTAAATGCTCACGGGACGGAATGATGAGGCCTGCGCCATGGCCCATTCAGTGGCGAGATTGGTATCATCCGGGGCGTCAAGCAACGCGTCCCTTTCAAGCAGGTCATAGGCCTGGTGGGCCGGCTGCACCAGGTCCTCCGTAACCCGGTGCATGACGTGGCGCGGCGTCAGCTCTGAGGGATGATGGCACCCGGCCGCGCCAACAACTTCCATCAGGGCCTTCACCGTGTTGCGGTGAAAATTGTAGACGCGTTCCGCCTTGTCGGCGACGACGAGCCCGCGCTGGCGCCCCTTGTCCGTGGTCGCAATCCCGGTCGGGCAGGTATTGTTGTGGCAGTTGAGCGACTGGATGCAGCCAAGCGAGAACATGAAACCGCGCGCCGTATTCACCCAGTCGGCTCCGAGCGCCATGGATGATGCCAGCGCAAAGGCGCTCGTCTGCTTGCCTGCACAGGCAAGACGGACATGATCCTTCAGTCCCGTGCCGATCAGGGCGTTGCGTGTCAGAACCAGTCCCTGACGCAATGGCGCGCCGACATGGTCCAGGAATTCTGCCGGCGCAGCGCCCGTGCCGCCCTCCCCGCCATCCACGACCATGAAGTCTGTCCGGATGCCTGTCTCGAGCATCGCCTTGCACAGCGCCAGGATCTCCCAGCGATTGCCGACGCAAAACTTGATACCGACCGGCTTGCCGCCTGACAGATCCCGCAGGCGCGCAACAAAGGCCATCATTTCCAGAGGTGTCGAAAACGCCGAGTGTGCGGGCGGAGAAAAGCACGTCTCGCCAATCGGTATTCCCCGAGTCGCAGCGATCTCGGCCGTTACCTTCGCGCCCGGCAGAACGCCGCCATGGCCGGGCTTGGCCCCTTGGCTCAGCTTGATCTCGATCATCTTGATCTGAGGGTCTTTCGCAACGTCTTCAAAACGCGCTGGATCAAACGAGCCATCGCGCGCGCGGCAGCCGAAATAGCCAGAGCCGATTTCCCAGACAAGATCAGCGCCGCCTGCGCGGTGATATGGCGATACGCCGCCCTCGCCGGTATCGTGGTAGAAGTTCCCCTTCTTTGCCCCGGCCGACAGCGCTTCGATCGCATGCGCACCCAGCGCGCCGAAACTCATGGCGGAAATGTTGAACACGCTGGCAGAGTAAGGCTGCGCCGTACCCGGCGCACCGACGCTGATACGCGGGCAGTCTTCGACATTGTGCTTCGCCGCGATTGAATGCGCGAGCCATTCATAAGGCGGCTTGTCGATGTCGAGCTGGCTGCCAAACGGTTCGACCGACGACACGTTCTTCGCGCGCCGATAGACAAGCGCGCGTTGCTCATGATTGAACGGCCGGCCCTCCGTGTCGCTCTCGACGATGTAGGACCGGAAGAAAGGCCGCAGCTCTTCCGCAATCCACCTGATATGCGCAAGGATCGGGAAGTTGCGCCACAAGGTGTGACGCCGCTGAAAAAAGTCATAGAGGCCAAGCAGCGCCAATGGTGACGCTATCCCTCCCAGCACGACCATCAGGGGCGACAGGCTTCTGCCTGTCATCAGGGCAAGAACAAAACTGATCGCAAAAAGGAGAATAAAAGCGGATGGCAATAGGCGCGTCATTGCGTTTTCCTGAGTCGGAGAGAATAGTCAGAAGCATGCCAACCCTAGCCTGCCTTGGATACGCCACAAGGGAAGATATGCGCTAAGAGCTCCACCCATCCTGTCACGGAAAGGCCGAACACATGAAACTCCTTATGCCACTCGCAGCGCTCACCCTGCTTGCACTGCCCGCCTTCCCCCAAATCGCTACCAGCATCCCAAGCCATGACTATCAGGAAGACATGTTCGTGACGCCTTACTGGACGCGGCAGCCCGTGATTGAGGCAATGGGCCAGGCGAATATGGAGGTCGCCCCGAACCGTGCAAACTTTGACGTCACTTATCTTGAAATCGACAAAGATGCGAATGACGCCATGAAGCTGGCTGTCGAAAGGGGGCGGCTGGCCTATGACACGATCAAGGCCGTCGCTGGGGACAGCGCAATCGTTCAGACATCCGTCGACGTGCGCCCATACTACGAACAGTATCGCGACAAGACTGGCAACCGGATTGAAAATGAACGCGCTGACAAGGTGAAAGGATACGAAGCCCGAGTCAGCGTGTCAGTCGAGGTCGATGATGTCAGTCTTGCTGGAAAAGCACGTGCGGGCGCTTTGGCCCTTGGCCCGGAAAACGCGTCGCGGCTGAATACATTTCTGCAAGCCACGACCGAGTTGAACCGGGCGGCCTATGAAGAGGCCATAAAGGACGCCGCCCTGCGCGCAGGGGCCAGTGCGGCCGCGTCCAATGCGACGCTTGGGCGCCTGCTGGTCGTGCAGGAGGGGAACGGACCTTGTCTTGGCAAATGGTCGAACACTCCAGGCATGGTAAGCCGCAGCCCATCTCCGGCTCCGGCAAGAGAACAGGAAGAGTATTCAACATCGCGCTTGCAGACGGTAACTGTGACGGCCTCGAAAATAGGTGGCGAAGAAGTGACGATCACGCAAGCCGACATTGATGCGCTGAACCTGCCATCGGATGAACCTAAACAGACGATCTCCTCAAGTGTGTGCACCATCTACGCAGTAAAGGGCGATTAATTCATTCCGTCTACAGATTTTCCCGTTGAGGCATTTGCTTTAATTCAGCTGCCGGGGTTGCCGACCTGTGGAAATCACGTTTAAAGCACCATACGCATCAAGAGATTCGTGTAGTCAGATTACGTAAGACAAAAACCGCCCGCTTCCGGGCCCATTGAGGAGACACTCCCATGGCAAAAGCAACCAAGCCAAAAACCAAGAAACCCGCCGCCGCAAAGAAGGCAGCACCTGCACCGAAGATCGCTGCGCCAGCCAAGGCGCCAACAGCGAAAGAAGTGCTGATGGAAAAATACGTCACCGACCTGAAAGAGAAAGTCGGTGAAGCCCGTCCCGACATGGCGCTGCTCGAGGCTGCCGTGAAGGCGTCTGGCCCAACCATCTACAAATCGGACACGGCAACGATCGCCGCTTCCGACAAGGACGAACTTGCACGCGTTCGCAAGGGCTTTGTCGCGAAGAAGCTGGGCGTCACGGACGAAGCCAAGGCAGATGCCGCCATTGCTGACGCCATTGCGAAGTATGGCAAGTCGGTTCGCGCCAAGCACCGCCCTGTCATGTACTACCTGATCGCCAAGGCGCTCAAGAAAGGCTCAGCCCTCAAGGGCTAGCCGTTCGATCCGCTCGCGGAAAAATAAAAGCCGGGCACAGCATGGCTGGCCCGGCTTTTTCATGTCTGGATTCGAAGGGGGATCAGAAACCCTGTAGCCGCGCGTAGCGGTCGCGATGCCAGCTGGCGCTGCCATAAAGTGCTTCCTGTACACGCGCGCGTTTCATGTAGAGGCCGGGATCGGCCACGTCGGTCATGCCGATGCCGCCGTGCATCTGGACGCATTCGTTCGACACAAGGTGCACAAGCTCGCCCGCCTTTGCCTTGGCAAGGCTTGCCAGTTCGGCCACGTCACCCTTGCCGGAATCAACGGCGGCCAGGGCCGCAGCCACGCAGGACCGGGTCATTTCCAGTTCGACGAACATTTTGGCGGCGCGATGCTGCATCGACTGGAACGAGCCGATCAGCTGGCCAAACTGCTTGCGGCTCTGCAGGTATTCCAATGTCATCTCGAATGCGGCCGCAGACGATCCGAGCATCTCGGCGGCCAGGCCAATGGCGGCACGGTCCAGCACCGGTTCCAGCACATCCGCACCTTCATCGACGGGGCCAATCACAGCGCCTTCCTTGACCATGACATCCTCGAACGTCACATGCGCGGCGCCATGGGAATCGACCGTTTTCAGTTCCTGCACCGTCACGCCCTTGGCATTTGCCGGCACGAGAAACAGGGTAATGCCGTGGCGGTCGCCAGCCTCTCCGAATGTGCGGGCAACGACGATGAACATTTCGGCATCATGGCCGCCGGGCACGAAACGCTTCATGCCGTTCAGCGTATAGCCCTGGCCATTGCGTTCGGCCTCAGTCGCGACATTCAGCGGCGAGAAATGCGCGGACTCGTCAAGCGCCAGTGCGAAAGTCGTCTCGCCGGTTGCGATCTTTGGCAGCCATTCAGCCTGCAGCGCCTTGCTGCCGCCGAGCTGGATGGCTGACGCAGCGATCAGGGCCGTCTGCAGCAATGGCGTCGCCGCCAGTGTGCGCCCCTGCGCTTCGAGGATCTGTCCAAGACCCACGAGGCCAAAATGCTCGCCGCCCGGCTCGTCCGGAATGATGACACCGAAGAAACCAAGCTCTGCCAGTTTCCTGCGGGTGTCAGCGTCGTGGCCATTGGCACCCTTGTCGCGCAGGGTGCGCAAATGGGTCACTGGCAGCTCATCGCGTACAAATGCCAGGGCGGTGTCGCGCAGCATTTCCTGGTCTTCAGTCAAAACGAAGCTCATTTCGGCCCTCCAATGGACATTACTTTGCGGGGCGCGTCTTGCCATGCCATGGCGTCTTCCAGACGGTCATTGCCCCAGAACATTTCGCCGTCACCGGCAAAGAAAGTTGGCGAGCCAAACACGCCGCGGCGGATGGCTTCTTCTGTATTGGCCTTGAGTTCGGCCTTGATCTCGTCAGTGCCGGATCGCGCCAGCACCGCGCCTGAATCCTGCCCGGCCGATTCAATGCAGCGGGCGATGACGTCCGGTTCGGAAATCAGCGCGCCGCGCGCGAAGTTCTCAGTGTAGACCGCCTTGACGAATGCAGCGCGCGCTTCCTTCGCAAGCGCGAGCGTACAGCGCGCCGCGAGAAGTCCACTCTGCGGGAACGCCACAGGCGTCTGCAGCGGCAATCCCTCTTTCGCGCAGACGCGCGCAAGATCGCGCCACATGTATCTGCCCTTCACGGGAACGGCATTGAACGGACTGTCGGTCAGCCCCTGCTGCGCATGGAACAAGGGCCCGAGCAGGAAGGGTGTCCACTCGACCATGTGCCCCGCCTTGCTGGCGAGCGCCTCTATCCGCATCGCTGCCGGATAGGAATAGGTCGATGCAAACTCGAACCAGAACTCGATCACGCCCATGGCTACTGATGGTCTTTCAGTCCCAGAACGCGCTTGGCGATGACATTCAGGTTGATTTCGCTGGTGCCGCCCTCGATCGAATTGCCTTTTGAGCGCAGCCAGCCACGGGTGGCCTTCATCGCGCTTTCGTCAAAGCCCTCCCCTTCCCAGCCGAGGCCTTCCGAGCCGAGTGCCTCGATCAGGAGTTCATGGCGATCCTGGTTCATCTTGGCCGCGCCGTATTTCAGGATCGAGGCTGTGTGGCCAACCTGCTGGCCGGCCTTGGCCTGTTCGGTCTGGCGCTGGACGGTGAGATTGAAGGCCTTGGCATACATCTTGTGGTCTGCGATGCGTCCGCGCAGATCGCCATCGGCGATCCGGCCTTCGCTGTCCGTGCCGACATGCATCTTGGCATATTCTTCCGGGCCGAGAATGCCAGAGCCGCCGGTGCCGCCAAAGCCGCCAGCCGAAATCGACGAGCGTTCGAACTGGAGCAGGCGTTTGGCAATTTCCCAGCCGCCATTCACCCGGCCGACCAACTGGTCCTTGGGCACTTTCACATCGGTGAAGAAGGTTTCGCAGAAGGGCGACGAACCGGAGATCAGAAGGATCGGCCGTGCTTCAACGCCCGGGCTCTCCATGTCGAACAGGATGAAGCTGATGCCTTCATGCTTTGACGATGTGTCGGTGCGCACAAGGCAGAAAATCCAGTCGGCCTGATCAGCATAGGAGGTCCACACCTTCTGGCCGTTGATCAGGTAATGGTCGCCCTTGTCTTCGCACCTGGTCTGCAGGCCGGCAAGATCGGAACCGGCGCCCGGCTCTGAATAGCCCTGGCACCAGCGCGTCTTGCCTTTGACGATATCCGGCAGGAACCGCTTCTTCTGTTCCTCATTGCCAAACTCGAGCAGGGCTGGACCGAACATCCACAGGCCGAAGGAAAAGAGTGCAGGACGCGCCCGGATGCGGCGCAACTCTTCCTGCAGGACACGGTTCTGTTCCTTGTTCAGTCCGCCGCCGCCATACGCAGCTGGCCATTCCGGGGCCGTCCAGCCCTTCTCGCCCATCCGTTCCAGCCAGATCTTGGAGTCCGGGTTGACGAATTCTCCCTTCCTGCCGCCCCAGACGATTTCCTCGTCTGTCATCGGCGTGCGCATTGAAGGCGGACAATTCGCTTCCAACCAGTCACGCACTTCGGCGCGAAACGCGTCCAGATCTTCGGTGACGTCATAGGCCATGGCGGCGACTCCTCAATTGTCAGGCATTGTGTCTGAGGAGACCCTAGTTCTCCATCGCAGGCTCGCCAAGCCTGACGCCGGGTAAAATTGGCCGTGCGGGCTTCGGGCGTGCGGGGGCGCCATGCGGGGTCTTCGCCCAGAAATGCGGCGCGTGGCACAGACCATAGATGGCACGGGCCATCGCGACGGATTGCAACGGCCAGTAAAACGGCGATGTCAGTGCGGACAGAACCTTCCCTGCTGTCGGCCTGCCCGGCGCCGCAAGGCCCGCGCCGATACCGCAGGCATAGGATACCAGCATCAGGCCCATCCCCAACGGACCCAGCGTCAGTCCCGGCACCAGGCCGCAGACCAGGCACCAGACCGCCCAGGGCCCGTGCACTCTCGCAGACAGGATCGCTGCCCCAAGCGTCAGCTGCATGGATACAAAGCCGGCGACGCCCATCTCCCTCATCGAACTGCGCGGCCGCAGCATCAGGACGAGCCGGGTCTGCAGGAAGCCCTTGAGCCAGCGCGAACGCTGCGCCAGCCACACGCCAAACTGGTGCGGCGGCGCCTCCAGCGTCGGCGGCGAAATCATGCCGACGCGTGCGCCGCGCCGGGCGAGGCGCAGGCCGAGGTCGGCATCCTCGGTGACGTTCCATGCGTCCCAGCCTCCACGAGCCGGTCGCGCCGGAAATGGTTGCTGGTGCCACCCAGCGCAATCGGCCTGGAACGCCCTCTTGCAGGCAGACAGCCGATAAGCACAAGCGCGACTCGAAAGGCGAGGATGGCGGCAAACAGGATGAGGCCAAGCCACATCAGGATGCTGACCGCAGCGAGCGGGGCCAACAGGCCTGCAAGGCCGGCCAAAACCAGAATCCGCCTGGCAATCACAACCTGCGATGGCCGAAGAGCGATGCGGGCGGACTGTCCGGGAAACGCCCGGCCAAAGCCAAATGCCGCTTCATCCGCCACACGCGCGTCCGGCTCCGGCAGGGTCACAAATCCTTGCCGGGCGGTCCATTTCGCTCGAATGAAAAGAACCCATCCGCACCCATCACCGTAGAAAAGGCCTGTGGATAAGTTCGGCTACAACCCAGAAGCAGTAATCGTTTCGGTTACGAAACAATCTTCTAAAAAATCGCTCCGGTCGAACGCTGATGCAGAAAAAGCTTGAGCGTTTGCTAGAATGTTCTATGTTTGTTCCATGACTGACCTGCACGTTGTCTGGTTCAAGCGCGACCTCCGGGTCCACGATCACGCGCCACTTCTCGCAGCAGTGGCCAGCGGCGCGCCCGTGCTGCCGCTTTACATTTTTGAACCCGGCTTCTGGGCACAGGCCGAACATTCCCGGCGTCAGTTCGATTTCCTGATGGAAAGCCTCCAGAGCCTGGACGAAGCGCTGAAGGCGCGGGGGTCGGCATTGTGCCTGCGCGTCGGCAGCGCGGCAGACGTGTTGGCCGACCTTCACAAGCGGCATGGTCTCGCTGCGATCCACGCGCATGAGGAAACCGGCTCACAATGGACCTATGACCGTGATCGCGCTGTACAGCGATGGGGCCTCAAGGCAGGCGTCGCGTTCCGCGAGCAGCCGCAGAACGGCGTTGTCAGGCGCCACAATGACGCCGAGGCCTGGAACCGGCACTGGGAAGCTTTCATGAGCCTCCCGCGCCCGAAGGCGCCCGAGAGTCTCATGGCCGCGAACGTACCGGCGGGCGAATGGCCCATCGCAGAGGATTTCGGCCTGCCGCAGGATCCCTGTCCCGGTCGCCAGCCCGGGGGCCGGGCCGAAGGGGTTGAACTGCTGCGCTCTTTCCTTGCCGCGCGCGGCCGGCGCTATCGCATCGACATGTCGAGCCCCCAGGCCGCCACCGGCGCGTGCTCGCGCCTGTCGCCGCATTTCGCATTCGGCACCGTATCGATCCGGGAAGCCTGTCAGGGCGCGATGCGCGCACGGGCCGACCTGGAACTTGATGGCGATTCAACGTTCGCTGCATCACTGGACGCGTTTCTGTCGCGACTTCAATGGCATTGCCACGACCTTCAAAAGCTCGAGAACCAGACTTCGCTGAGCGGACGCAACCTGATGGGCGAACCCGATGTGCGGCGCGACGTGTTCTCTGACGGTGACCCACGTCTCGAAGCATGGATCAACGGCCGCACGGGCTTTCCCTTCCTTGACGCATGCATGCGTTCGCTCAACCAGACCGGTTGGCTCAACCACCGCGCACGCGCCATGGTCATGGCTTTCGCCTCACAGCATCTCTGGATGGACTGGCGCCATCCCGCCGCACGTCTCGCTGCCCTTTTCACCGATTTCGAACCGGCAATCCATTATCCCCAGGCGCAAATGCAATCAGGCGCAACCGGATCGGCTATCCCGAGAATCTACAATCCTGTGAAGCAATCTCTCGACCACGACCGCGACGGCACGTTCATCCGGCATTGGGTGCCGGAGCTGGCCACGCTTGCGACGGCCCACATTCATGCGCCGTGGGACGCGCCCAAGGCTGAACTGGCCCATGCCGGGATCGTTCTGGGGCAGACCTATCCGATGCGCATCGTCGATCACATGGCGGCGGCCCGGGAAGCCCGGGACCGAATCTATTCGGGCAGGGCGCGCCCCGCCCGGTCCCATGGTGCCGTGCCGGAAGCGGCACGTTCCCGGCAGCCCAGCCCGGCCAGGAAACAGAAAGCGGTCGCCCCGAGCCGGGCTCCGCAGCAACTCGCCTTTGATCTTCAAATGCCTGACAGGGCCGATTCGGGTCATTCTCCGTCCGTCTGAAACAGAATCAGGCGCGAAGTTTTCATAATGAATCCGATTTAACGGGCCTTGAACCGGCTCCCCATGCTACCATATCGAAAAACAACGAGGCATAAGTCCCGGATTTATCTAGAATTTATCTTTTTTCGATAAATTTTTATTGCTTTTCGATAATTCCTATCCTATCTTGTTTGTGTCGACGGCGGAATGGTTCGCCCAAGACAGTCAAACCAAGCAAGAAGGACTAGAAGAACATGCCCCCCCGCGCCCGTCTTAACGACATCGAAACCCCTGCCCCGGCCGCCAAGATGGCTCATGCCATCCTGACCGGCGCGGCAACCGCCCGGTCAATGCCGGCCAATGATGTCAGCCTCGGGGGGCGACCTGCCTTGCTCGTCCGCCGCCGCCGCCGCCTCGCACGCCGCGAAGCCCGCTGACACGTCTGCACCTGACCGGCGCTGCGCCATCTGCCCCTCGGGGCGCAGCGCCGGTTTTTCTTCCCAAACAATAAAAAGGACCAAAGAGATGAAACGCCCCCTTATCGCCGCCGCCTTGGTCGCTGCCTTCCTTGCCGCTCCGGCGCTCGCTGCGAGCAATGACTTCGAGATGGCGGTCACGTTTGACCGCGCCAATGCCGAAACGCCTGAAGGCGCATCCGTGGAGTACAGGAAAATTCGTGCGGAAGTCGTCGAACGCTGCGCGGCTGAACACGCAAACTTCCAGGTTGGACAGGATCTGGCTACGACGCTTTGCACCGCGCAAACGATGAACAAGGCCATTAGCGCGATCAACATTCCCGCGCTGACGGAAGTTCATGCCGCCAGAATGGCTGGCTGAACACGACAGGAGCCGCGCTCTCCGGCGACGCCGCCTCTCCCCTGACCCCGCTCGCCTGTGGCTCCCGACGCCATCCTGCTTCTTCTCCAACAAGCAGGGTGGCGTCCTCGTTTGCGGGATATATCAGGCTGTACCGGCTTCCCGATAGTCCCTCGCCCGCAGGACATCCGCCAGCCGGAAATGCACCGGCAGAAATGCGCCGTCTTCATCGGCCTCGAACAGGGCAGCGCACGAGGTCGGGAATTTTTCCAGCAGGCGTTCTGAACTCGTGAAGTCGCTGCTGCCACCTTCCCGCATGATATTCAGAGCAAAATCGTGCAGGCCCGGATTGTGGCCGATCACCATCAAGGTCGACGCACTGTCATTCTGCCGAACGGCATCGGCGATACCGCGGAGGCCCGACAGGTAGAGCGACTCCATTGGCCGCACGCGTTCCCCTTCGACCACTTTGGCAACTTCGGAACAGGTCTCGCGAGCCCGGCGGGCCGTCGACACCAGAATGCGAGCCGGACTCCAGCCCTGCGAGACGATTTCCTCGGCGATGCGGCGGGCATCCAGATGTCCCTGTTCGGTCAGCGCCCGGCCGAAATCGTCGATGCCCTCGGCCCAGGCCTCGGTCTTGGCATGCCGCATCAGGATCAGGCGTTTCATGGGCGCTTCTTGCTCGCTTTGCCGGGACCATTAGAAAAACTGATCGACACCTTCAGGTGCCGCGCATTGGTTATGCTGACCTTAGGCACCATTTTCGCTCCAGAAATCAAGTGATAGGAGTTTGAATAATGAGCCTTCTGATTGGCGATGTAGCCCCCGACTTTGAAGCCGACACCACGGAAGGCCGGATCAAGTTTCACGAATGGGCTGGGCAGGACTGGGTTGTGTTCTTCTCCCACCCCGCTGATTTCACCCCTGTCTGCACGACAGAGCTCGGCTACACAGCAAAGCTGAAGGATGAATTCGCCAGGCGCGGGGCCAAGGCGCTGGTTGTATCCGTCGACAGTGTTGAGGATCACAAGCGCTGGATCAAGGATATCGAAGAGACCCAGAATGCCAGCGTGCAGTTCCCGATCATCGCCGATACCGAACGCAAGGTCGCCACACTGTACAACATGATCCACCCGAATGCCGACGCAAAGGTCACAGTGCGCGCGGTCTATGTGATCGACCCAAACAAGAAGATCCGCGCCTCGATCGTCTATCCGCCAAGCGCCGGCCGCAACTTCGACGAGGTCCTGCGCCTGATCGACAGCCTGCAACTGACCGACAATTACAAAGTGGCGACGCCCGTGAACTGGCGCGATGGCGAGGACGTGATCATCGTGCCGTCCCTGACCGATCCGGACGAGATCGAGCGGCTGTTCCCGAAAGGCTACAAGGCCGTGAAGCCCTATCTGAGATACACGCCGCAGCCCGGCAAATAGCGGCGGCTTCACCCCCTTCCCACCCTCCCACCGCCACCCGGACCTCCATCGCTTTCCATACGCGACTGCCACCTTGACGATCCTGCAGGCCTAACCGCTAGTAGGGTAAAAGGCGGGAGAGCAGGATGGGCAAGTTTACACGGCGGGCCGTGCTGGGTGCGGGTGCCGCGCTTGTCGCCGGAGCCGCCTATGGTGTCCATTCACTGCGCAAGCGGCCAAGCGCCGCCCCGCTTGGATTTGAGCTAAGTGCAGAAGAGCGCGACCGCGGAGCGGCTTTCCTGAAAGCCCATCCAGCCGTGGATGCCCATGCCCATCCCGGACAGACATTCGTCCGCGGTGGCAGTGGCCTGCCGCCCTTGCTGCAGGTCTATTCTGCCAAGGGCACTTTCGAGGCACGCACCGTGCGCGACATGGTCGAAGGCGGGCTCGCCGCATCCAGTTTCGCTGCAGTGGCCGATTTCAACGTGCTTGACCTGTCAAAGGAAGAAGGGCTCATCGAGCGCCGTGATTTCAATGAAGGCGAGGCCTGGGCGAGCTACAAGATCCAGATCGCCAATCTGAAGAAACTGGCGAGCGACGGACTGGTGACGCCCCTGTCCGCGCCGGGCGAAATTGACGCCGTGAGGGCGACCGGCCGTCCGGGCGCGATCTGGACTGTTGAAGGTGCAGATTTCCTTGGCGGCTCCAGCGATCGGCTGCAGGAAGCCCATGCGGATGGCGTGCGCTCGATCACGCTGGTGCACTACCGCGCCAATGAGATAAGCACTCCGATGACCGACGCGGGCGATGATCGCACGCTTTCACCAGCAGGCGAATCCATCGTGCGCGAAATGAACAGGCTCGGCATGCTGATCGACCTCGCCCACATGCCGGAGACCGCTGCGCGCCGCGTTCTGGCGCTCACGGACAAGCCCGTTATGTTCTCGCACACGCACATCAACAGCGCGGACATGAGCCATCCCCGCTTTATTTCGGCAGGCCTGGCCCGGGACGTCGCCGCGACCGGCGGGCTGATCGGCGCCTGGCCGAGCGGTATCGGCATCAGCGACCTGTCCGGTTATGCCGACCGCATCTTCCAGCTGATCGAGGCCGTTGGCATCGATCATGTCTGCATGGGCACCGACATGGATGCCAATTACAAGCCGGTCTTCGACGATTACCGCCGCCTGCCGGACCTTGCCGGCCTGCTGCTGAAGCGCGGCATGGGCGAGCCGGAAGCAGCGCAGTTCTTCGGTGGCAACCTGCTGCGCGTATGGCAGCAGGGCATGGTCGCCTGAAACCCGTGACGTGTGAACAGCGGACCGGCCGTGTGCAGGCGCCTGAAACGTCCTCTTGAGTCCGGCCCCCGAAGCAGGCAAAGAGCTTTCCCATGACAGACACACTCCCCGACCGCCTGAGCGTCAATCCGAAAAGCCCTTACTATGACGAGGCCCTGCTGCTGCGCGGCGTTGGCGTGCGTTTCAAGGGCGAAGAGAAAACCAATGTCGAGGAGTATTGCGTCTCCGAAGGCTGGATTCGCGTCTCCGCCGGCAAGGCCGTCGACCGCAAGGGCAATCCCCTGACAATGCTGCTCAAAGGGCCGGTCGAAGTCTGGATCAAGGACGACCAGGCCGAAGCCTGATTGCGCTAGAGCGCCAGTTCCATCTTGCCGTTCACAAGCCGCGTGTAGTCGTCGACCAATGCGTGGCTGATTTCGGCCGGCTTGTAGGTATGCGCGCCGATCTCCGCAACCGGCGTGATCTCGGCGGCGCTGCCCGTGATGAAACATTCCGAAAAGCTCGCCAGCTCGTCCGGCATGATCGCGCGCTCGATGACTTCAATCTGGCGGGCCCTGGCGAGCTTGATCGCCGTCTGGCGCGTCAGCCCGTTCAGGAAGCAGTCAGGTGTCGGCGTGTGCAGGACATTGTCGCGCACGAAGAAGATGTTCGCGCCTGTCGCTTCGGCAACCTGTCCCCGGTAATCGAGCATCAGCGCGTCAGCATAGCCTGCCTTTTCGGCGGCATGCTTGGACAGAGTGCAAATCATGTAAAGGCCGGCCGCCTTGGCGTGGCATGGCGCGGTGTCGGGGGCCGGGCGGCGCCACTCGGCGTGCGTCATCCGGATGCCCTTCATCTTGTCGGCAAAATAGTCGCCCCAGGCCCAGACGGCCACGGCGAGGTGGATCGTGTTGTTCTGCGCCGAAACGCCCATCATCTCCGATCCGCGCCAGGCGATGGCGCGAACATAGGCGCTGTCCAGCCCGGACTTTGCCAGGGCTTCCCGCTTGGCCTCTTCCAGCTGCTCGACGGTAAACGGGATCTCAAACCCCATGATGCGGGCGGAATTGTGCAGGCGCTGCGAATGGTCGAGAGAACGGAAAATCCTGCCGCCATAGGCCCGCTCGCCTTCGAACACCGCGGACGCATAGTGCAGCGCGTGCGTCAGGATGTGTACCTTGCTGTCACGCCAGGCGACGAACTCGCCGTCCATCCAGATGTACCCGTCGCGGTCGTCAAAAGGGATACTTGCCATGGATTTCAGCGCTCCTCGCTTGCACTTTTTATGTATTCGCGTTCATTTCAGACTATGGCCCCTGACGTCAACCTGAACAGACCATTCGATCCGCGCCTTTTCCTGATGGATCAGGAACTTGACCGCGGCGTCGGCCTGCTGCTGGCGGGTGGGCGCGAACTCATGTCTGCCGCAGAATCGGCCCGCAGGAAAGCCGGACTGAGCAAGCCAGAGATGCAAATTCTCATATCGATCCGGTATGAACCCGGCCGGACCGTGAGTGAAATGCGCGAAGCGCTGGGCATGACGGTACCCACTTTTGCGCGTCTGATCGGCGAGCTCGACACCCGCGGCCTGATTGAGCGCGAACGCGAAGAACGGGACGGACGCCGCCGCACACTGATCCTGTCGGATGCCGGGGTCACGCTGACCACCCCGATTGCCATCGTCCTGCGCGAACGCCTGCGCCTCGCCTTCCGGGCAGCGGGCCCGGACTCTGTGGCCGGCATGCGGCTCGCGCTTGAGGCGCTGTCCAGGTGAGACGGTCATGAAGGATCCTGCCCACATTCTCGTTGTCGATGACGATGACCGCATCCGCGACCTTTTGAAACGGTTCCTGGCGCGTGAAGGCTACCGAGTCACGACCGCCAGCGATGCCGCATCGGCGCGCCGCATGCTGTCCAGCATGGCGTTCGATCTGGCGATACTGGACGTCATGATGCCCGGCGAGGACGGCCTCTCCCTGCTGGCCGGCATGCGCGAAGGCAAGCAGAAGGATACGCCCGTCATGCTTCTGACCGCCCGGGACCAGGCGAGCGACCGCATAGCAGGCCTGAAAACCGGTGCAGACGACTATCTGCCAAAGCCATTTGAGCCTGAAGAACTGGCCCTGCGCTGTGCGGCCATCCTGCGCCGCTCGCAAAAGGACACGCCGCCCGAAGAGGTCGAAATGTCGGGTCTCGTGTTCAATGCGGCCCGCGGGGAATTGCGCGAAGGCGACAAGCGCATCCGTCTGACCGATGCCGAACTGCAATTATTGACCGTGCTCGCGGCGAAAGCGGGTGAGCCCGTTGACCGTGAAGACCTTGCTGCACTCACATCTGCAGGGATGGAACGCTCTGTCGACGTGCAGGTCACCCGGCTGCGCCGCAAGATCGAGCCCAACCCGCGTGAGCCCATCCATATCCAGACCGTGCGAGGCATTGGCTATCGCCTGATGCCGGATTGAGACGCCGCATGCTTCGTCTGAGAGACATCACGCCGCGCGGGCTGTATGCGCGCAGCCTGCTTTTGGTTGTCGTGCCCGTCGTGCTGATCCTAGCGCTGATGACCTGGTACTATTACAATAGCCATCTCGCCGAGGTGAACCGCAAGCTGGCCCAGTCGATCGCCCGTGACGCTGCGCTGATCCAGTCCTATTGCGATGCCCGCCCTGACACGCCCATCACGCGCGAGCGCCTCGAAGGCGACCTCGACGTGACGTTCGAATGCGACCATGTCGATCCGGAGTCAGGCGCCCCGGATCTGACGCGCACCTTTGCCTATGGCCGAACCCTGCGGGAGGAACTCGAAACACGCCTGGGCGTACCGGTTGACGTCAGTCTCGACCCGGCGACCATGCTCCATTTCCGCTTCCCTTCCGGCAACGATACCGTGGAAATCCTGATCGAACGCAAACGGGCCCTGACGGTGAACTCCCACTTCTTCATCGTCTGGGTGATCGCATCCTCCCTGCTGATGCTTGGCCTCGCTGTCGCCTTCCTCAACCAGCAGGTCCGCTCGATCCTGCGCCTCTCCGAAGCCGCGCGCGCCTTTGGACGGGGGCGCGATGCCCCGGGCTTCCGGCCGTCCGGGGCGACCGAAGTGCGCGATGCCGCCCGCGCGCTGCTCGACATGAAGAGCCGCCTGACCGCATTTGCCGACCAGCGAACAGCCATGCTGGCGGGCGTCAGTCATGACCTGCGTACGCCGTTGACGCGCCTCAAGCTCTCGCTCGCCATGATGGAGCCGACCGAAGAACTCCGCGCCGCCCAGTCAGACCTTGATGACATGGCCATGATGCTGGACGAATACCTGACCTTCGCCCGCGGCGAGGAGGGAGACGAGGCCGTCACGCTGGACCTCGCCCAGCTCGTCCGCGAAGCGGCCTCGGGGTTTGGGGCGCATGTCGCCGTTGTCGGCCCGGACGCCATGCGCGTGACCGGGCGCCCCCTCGCCCTCAAGCGGGCAATCAACAACCTGATCTCGAACGCGGTCAGATACGCGACCGACATCCGTGTCACCCTGGTCGACGGCCCCCACGCTGCAGAGGTGCACGTTGACGACAATGGCCCCGGCATCGCCGCCGAGCGCCGCGAAGAGGCGTTCCGCCCATTCTCACGACTGGACGAAGCGCGCACCCAGAACACGTCGGGCACCGGACTGGGACTGACCCTTGCGCGCGACACGGCAAGGGCGCATGGAGGGGACCTGCGCCTGTCGGACAGTGTTCTCGGGGGATTGCGTGCCAGTTTGCGCCTGCCTCATTAGCCGGAACGCATTGCAAGACAGCACCCCTTTTCACGCCCCCGTCATCTGGAGACACCATGTCGACATCCGCTGCCAAACTGATCATCCGCAACGCAACACCCGCCGATGCAGGTGCGATGATCAGCCTGTCGGAACGCATTTACGGCCCTGGCATGGGCTATACGCGCGACAACCTGCTCGGGCATATCAACCGCTTCCCCGAAGGCCAGTTCGTGGCCGAATACGAAGGCAGGATTGTCGGCCATTGCGCCACATTCATGATCAATTCCGAAATCGCCTTCGCCCCGCATACGTGGGACGAAATCACTGGCGTCGGGTTTGCCGCGCGGCATGATCCGGAAGGCGATGTGCTGTATGGCATGGACGTCGGTGTCGATCCGGAATTCCGCCGCCTGCGGATTGGCCAGCGTTTCTACCGGGTTCGCCAGGAATTGTGCCAGTACCTCGAACTGAAGGGTATCGTGTTCGGCGGCCGCATGCCCGGCTATGCCCGGCGCGCCAAGGAGTATCCGAACCCGGCCGATTATGTGGCCGCAGTGGTCGGATCGAAACTGAAGGACCAGGTGATTACCTTCCAGCTCCGGCAGGGATTTGAACCGATTGGCGTGCTGAAAAACTACCTCGATGGCGACACGGCCTCGATGAACCACGCCACGCACATGTTCTGGAAGAATCCGCTGGCTCAGGAAGAAATCAAGGCCAAGCCAAGCCTCGGTGGCACCCATCTGCCTGAAAGCGTCCGCATAACCACGGTCCAGTTCCAGATGCGGAAAATCCAGGCGATCAGCGAATTTGAGACCCAGGTCGAATATTTTGTCGACATCGCATCTGACTACCGGTCGGACTTTGTCGTCTTCCCGGAACTCTTCACACTGCAATTACTGTCGCTGGAGAAAACACCTCTGGCGCCGATCGACGCCATCGAGAAGATCTCCGAATATACACCGCGTTTCATCGAATTCATGGAGAAGCTCGCGGTCTCCTACAACATCAACATCGTTGGCGGATCGCACCCGAGCAAGATGCCGAATGGCGACATTCTCAACATCTCGTATGTCTTCCTGCGCGACGGATCGGTCCATACGCAGCAGAAGCTCCACCCCACACCGTCCGAACGGCGCTGGTGGAATATCCAGGGCGGCAAGGGCAACACCGTCATCCAGACCGATTGCGGCCCGATCGGCGTGATGATCTGCTATGACAGCGAATTCCCGGAACAGGCCCGCCACCTCGTCGATCAGGGCGCTCTCATCCTCTTCGTACCGTTCTGCACGGACGAACGCCGCGGATACCTGCGCGTGCGCTATTGCTGCCAGGCCCGCGCAGTCGAAAACCAGTGCTATGTCGTCATGTCCGGTGTCGTGGGCAACCTGCCGAATGTCGAGAACATGGACATCCACTACGCTGAAAGCTGCATTCTGACACCGTCAGACTTCCCGTTCTCGCGTGATGGCATTGCAGCCGACACACCGGCCAACACGGAAACGGTTGCCCTTGCAGACCTGTCCCTCTCCGACCTGCTGACCGCACGCCAATCCGGCGCCGTGCAGAACCTCAAGGACCGCCGTTTCGACCTGTACCAGGTGGCGTGGACCAAGGGCAGCTGACGCTGAGGCAACCTGAAAGTACGCTGTTTTCTGACGCGATTTTACCAACCTTACATACATTCAGCCTAGTCTTCGGGGAGGGTGACCCGTGGACCAGCAGAATGACCGAAACAGCATCGACGCCGCCTGAAACGGATTGGCGTTCCCTCGACAAGTTGCAGGCAGGATTCACGGTCTTCCGCCCCGATCTGAGCCTGTTGTTTGCGAACAAGACTGCGCGGTCTCTCTGGCCGATCATGTATTCCAGCATGGATGATGGCGCCTCTCTGTTCGATGCCGTAGGCCTGCAGATACGCAGCCTGTTCCCGCGCCTCAACGAAGCCACTTTCCAGGTCCGGCAATCGCTTGTGATGGATGCGATCCGCAAGTGCAGCGACCTCGATATGGTGACGGCGACCGGGCGGCATGTTGTGACGACCTATTCCCGGCTCGACGATGGTCTCGTGGTCGGTATCGCCCACGACGTCACCGACCTGGTGAAACGGGAAGTCACGTTGAAAGACGCCCGCCGCGATGCGGTGACTGCCAGCGAAGCAAAATCTGAATTCCTCGCCACAATGAGTCACGAGATACGCACGCCGCTGAATGGTGTCATCGGCATGTCTGAAGCCTTGCAGCACAGGCAGCTGGGTGCTGTCGAAAGGGAAATGGTCGACACGATCGTGGACAGTTCCCACACGATGCTCGTTCTTCTCAATGACATCCTCGATATGTCGAGGATCGAAGCGGGACGGCTCGATATCAATCCTGTCGTGGAAAACGTCCGCGAGCGCATAGGCTGGCTGAAACGCACCTATACACCCATTGCGCGCAAGAAGGGCCTCACGCTCGAGGTCGTATTCGATCCCCAGCTTCCGGAGTTTCTGGCCTTCGATACAATCCGTGTGCGCCAATGCATCGACAATCTGGTCTTCAATGCGCTCAAATTCACATCGAAAGGCGGCGTGACGATCGCCGTCATGGCCGGCGGCATGTCGCGGGACGGCCGCATCACGCTCACCGTACACGTCTGCGATACAGGCATCGGCATCGCGCCTGAACAGCGCGAGCGTGTGTTCAGCAGTTTCGAACAGGCCGACGGCTCCACCAGCCAGCGATTTGGCGGATCGGGCCTCGGACTCGCGATTTCACGCAAGCTTGCCCGCCTGATGGGCGGAGACATCACTTGCACCAGCGAGCCGGGTGAAGGATCGGTCTTCTCGCTTTCTTTCGAGACGCGCCTCGCCGACACGCCGAAAGAGGGTACGGCCTCATTGAGGGTCAGTCCCCTGCGGGAGACTTTTTCGCTCAAGGGCATCCGCGCGCTTGTGGCTGATGACAATGAGATCAACCTGCGGGTCGCGCGCGCAGCACTCGAACCGCTTGGTGTCGAGGTTATGGACGCAGCCAGCGGCCAACAGGCCCTCGACATTCTGGCCAGGAATGAGGTCGACATCGTGCTCCTCGACTCCCACATGCCCGGCATGGATGGGCCGGAAACCCTGAAACATATCCGGCAAAGCGGCATGCCCTGGTCCATCGTACCCGTGATCGCGGTGACCGCTGACGCCATGGCAGGCGACCGTGCGAAATATCTCGCGATGGGTATGGACGACTATATAGCCAAGCCGATACTCGAGCGCGATCTCATGACAGCGCTGTCGCGGATCAAGAGCAAGCTGCGCACACGATCAAGCCGCCGCTCGCCGGCTTTCAGCGACATTGTCCTTGACGCATCAACCGCATCCAACCTCCACAAGCTGCTGCTGACCACCTGATCCCGGCCCGGTCCGGCAGGCAATCAGCCCAGCTTGCCGGCCAGCGCGTCCATGAATGCCGCCAGTTCCACATCCTTGTCCGACACACCGTCCACATCGTGCGTCGTCAGGGTCACCTCGACCTTATTGTAGACGTTGAACCATTCGGGATGGTGATCCATCGCCTCGGCCTTGAGGGCCACCGATGACATGAATCCCCACGCCGTCTTGAAATCGGCAAACTTGAACGTCTTCTTGATGATGTCGCGGTCGCCGCTTCCCGCTGCCCAGCCGTGTAGTTTTCCGAGCGCAACACTCGCGCCGATCCTGCCTGCCATAGACTTATTCCTCTCCGTCGAGGCCGAGCACGAAATATACCCAGCGACCATCTTCCGCGATTGCGGTGCGCATGCCCGGATACCCTTTCCCGTCGCGTATAAGGGCAATGCCGTCATCACCGATCAGTTCCCTCAGCCGCTTGCGGTCCTGAAACGACATCTTCTCGGGGATCAGGTCTGCCGCATCGCGGGCGGCAAGGTCCGGCCAGACATACCAGCGTTCACCATCCACCTCCCGCACGCCAGCCGGTTCATCGAGCAACTGACGAAGCTTGAGGTTGGGATCAAGGCCTGTGCGCCGCAGCAGGTCCCAGAAATCCTTGTGCGGCTGTCCGCTGAAATTGGAGATGAACCCCTCGCTGGCCGCCGCCGTTCGCGCCAGGCCGCCCAGTGAGCCAGCCTTGGCATGTCTCAGCAAGATTTCGCGCGTTTTGCTGACCTCACCGGAAATCTCGACAGGCTCGGGTGCGACAGGCGCCCGTGTCAGGCTTTCCTCTGGAATAGCCGGCACCGGCTCATCGCCGCCCCGGCTGCATGCGGCGAGGCCAAGGGCCGCGACCGCAAGGAGGACGCTACGCCAGCGCATAACCGGTCACGGCCTCGAGGTCGCTCAAGAGCTGGTCCTCGCCGATCACCTTGATTGTTGTCATACCCATCTGGCGTGCCGGTTTCAGGTTGATGCCCAGGTCATCCAGATAGACGCACTCTTCAGGTGCCACGTCGAGTGCCTCGCACATCAAGGCATAGATACGCGGGTCCGGCTTGCGAATGCCGAGCTTCGAGCTTTCGATGACATGATCGAACCGGGCGAACACTTTTTCCAGTTCTGCCGCCTTTGCGGCATCGTTCGTCATCGAGGCGCCCTTGCCGATGGGCGCATTGTTCGTGATGCAGCCGACCTTGCCCTTCGCCTTGCAGGCGTCCAGCGCAGCGACGACCCGGGGGCGCAGCGATCCCGACAGCAGGGACAACACGTCGCGGCCCGGCACTTCATGCCCCAAAGACCGCGATTCAGAGCGGAACATTGTATCGAAACCGGCTGCATCCACCTCGCTGCGCTCGAGAAGCGCCCAGGCGTTTTCAAGTGGATTCACTGCATTTACCGAGCGGATGAAGTCCCTTGGCAGGCTATTTTCCTCTTCGTATCGCGTGAAGGCATCGAAGGGAGAGGAGGTAAAAACGCCCCCGAAATCCCAGATTACTGCTTTGAACGTTTTATCCATGCGGCAGCTTTAGCCTTCCTCAAATCGAGTTTCAAACCTTGAACATTGCTTGGCCGTATCTAGGGTGCCCGTCAATCACATCGAAACTGCAAAGGAATGGCAATCATGGGCGTGCTTGAAGGCAAAACAGTACTCATCACAGGCGGCGGCAACGGTATCGGGCGCGAGACCGCGCTGCTCGCGGCACGCGAGGGTGCCAAAGTGGTTGTCAACGATCTCGGCGGCGGTCTCACGGGCGGTGACGAGGGTGACGCCGGACCGGCCGAGAAAGTCGCCGCCGAAATCCGCGCGGCGGGCGGCGAGGCCGTGTCAAATTCGGAGAGCGTCACCGACATGCGCGCCGTCGAAGGCATGGTCGAACAGGCGAAGGACACGTTCGGCTCGCTCGACGCCATCATCAACCCGGCCGGCATCCTGCGCGACGGCATGTTCCACAAGATGAGCGAAAATGACTGGGACAGTGTCATCGACGTGCACCTGCGCGGCAGCTTCAATGTCACGCGCGCAGCCATCGAGCTGTTCCGCGAAAAGGAAAGCGGGGCCTTCGTGCTGTTTACGTCCACATCCGGCATCATCGGCAATATTGGCCAGGCCAACTATGCCGCCGCCAAGATGGGCATTGTCGGCCTCTCGCGCATCATCGCCATGGAAGGCGAACGCAAGAATGTCCGCTCCAACGTCATCGCACCTTTCGCATGGACCCGCATGATCGCCTCCATCCCGGTCAAGGATGAGGCCGGCGCCCAGCGTGTCGAGCGGATCAAGAATTCCATGCGCGCTGACCAGGTGGCCCAACTGGCCGTCGCGCTGTGCGCCGACAAGGCCAAGCATGTCAGCGGCCAGATTTTCATCGTGCGCGGGAATGAAGTGATCCTCTGTGACCAGCCCCGGCCGGTCAAATCGCTCGCCCGTATGGAAGGCTGGACACCTGACAGCCTGATCGACAACGCCTTCCCTGCCATGCAGGGCAGCTTCACCGATCTCGGTGCATCGGCCAGCGTCTTCCCCTACGACCCGGTCTAGGCACCGCCGCGGCGACCCGCCCTATTGGGGTGGGTCGTCCGCCGCAGGTTCAGGATCAACGACGATGTCGTCGCGCGGACGCAGGTCCACGGGGCCGGACGGTTCGCCGGGCGCATCAGTCCCGGGCCCTGATGGCGAGGCAGGCACGTCCTCGGGCATGGTGAAGGGCTCAGGCTCTTCGGTCACCTCCGGCGCGGGTTGCGCGAAGGACTCGTCCGCTGCATCCAGCACTTCGCTCAGCGGGTCATCGCCCCCGACTTGAGGGGCCGGACCGCTCTCGTCCGGCACCGGCGCCGGCTCAGGCGGCAGGTCCGGCATCACCTCGGGTGGCGGCGGCGGAGTGCCTTTGACGGGCGGTAGCGGCGCAGGTCGCTTGTCGCCGAACACGCACGCATCCAGCCCCTGATTGCGCACAACGCGCATGCGCGCCTGAAGGGTGCCGGCACGGCTGGAGACATATGGCCCCGGCGGATCAACCCGCCACTTGTTCGGGCTGGGCAGTACGGCCGCCAGCAAGGCGGCTTCGCGTTCTGTCAATGCTGCTGCAGATTTGCCAAAGCGCGCCTGCGCAGCTGCTTCCGCTCCGAAGATGCCATCCCCCCATTCAGCGACATTGAGATAGACTTCCATCACGCGCCGCTTGCCCCAGGCATGATCAATGAATGTCGCCATCCACATGTCACCGGCCTTGCGCGGCGCGCCGCCGCCATTCCAGAAGAACACGTTCTTGGCTGTTTGCTGGGTAATGGTCGACGCGCCACGCGCTTTCTTTCCGCGCTGATATTCGTCGATCGCCTTCTCGATGGCATCCGGATCAATGCCGTGATGCTCGCAGTAGCGCGTGTCCTCTGCGGCAATCACGGCGCTGACAAGATGTGGGGAAATGTCTTCGAGCGGGGTGATGTCCCGGCGGATCGTTTCGCCGCCTGCCGCCCGCTGCACCATCAGGATCGTGCCGGGCACGGGCAGGAAGATCAGCGCAGCCGCATACAGGTGCAAGGCCACGAACAGGCCAGCGGCCAGCTTTACCAGCCGCCCGAGCCAAACGCGCACTGGTCCCTTGCCGCCTGTTCCAACCGTCATGCTGCTTCGTCCCATTCCGCCACAACGCCCGGATCACGCTCGCGATCCCGGCGCTCAGACTTCTCGGTCTGAAATCTGTCAGGATCAAGACGGCTGAGCGCCCATACCGCTGCCCCGCGCACCTCCGGCGCCGTATCGTCGAGCAGGCGCAGCAGCGGTGGGACAAGCTGCCTGTCGCCCGAATTGCCGATGGCAATGCAGACATTGCGCACAAACCGGTTGCGGCCGCTGCGCTTGACTGGCGAACCGGAAAACACGTCACGGAACGTGGCATCGTCCAGTGCTGCCAGTTCATCGAGGCCAGGCGCTTTCAGTTCCACCCGCGCATGCAATGCCGACTCCGAGGCCGCAGCGGCAAACTTATTCCACGGGCAAACCGCCAGGCAATCGTCACAGCCATATATGCGATTGCCCATCGCCCGCCGGAATTCACGCGGAATCGGTCCGGCATGCTCAATGGTCAGGTAGGAAATGCACCGGCGCGCATCGAGCTGGTAGGGCGCGGGAAAGGCCGCGGTGGGGCAAACATCAAGGCAGGCCCGGCAAGACCCGCAATGGTCGGTTTCCGCCATATCCGGAACCAGTTCGGCTTCAGTCAGCATCACGCCGAGGAAAAACCAGGAGCCCAGCTCGCGGCTGACCAGGTTCGTATGCTTGCCCTGCCAGCCCATGCCGGCCTTTGCCGCCAGCGGCTTTTCCATCAGCGGCGCCGTATCAACGAAGACTTTCACCTCCGCGCCGGTCTCCGACACGAAGGCGCGCGCCAGCTGTTTCAGGCGTGACTTGAGCAGGTCGTGATAATCCTTGCCCCTGGCATAGACTGAAATATTGCCAAGGCTGCGCTCGGCCAGCATCTCCATCGGATCGAGTCCCGGCCCGTAATTCAGCGCCACAACGACAGCTGATTTCGCATGCGCCCACATGGCTGTCGGGGCCTTGCGCCGCTCCAGCGTCGTTTCCATCCATTCCATCTGGCCATGACGGCCTTCCGAGACAAAGGTCTCCAGCCGCTCGCCTGCCGCCCAGGGCTCATCGGCACGGGCGATACGCACGCTGTCAAAGCCGAGCGCGCGCGCCGTCTCTTTCAGGAAGGCTTCGGGCGAACCGGCGAGGGGATCAGAAGTCGAGGTTGGCATAATGGGCCACCGGCCGGGTCCCGTCGATGCGGTCACCCAGCAGCGGGCGGAAACTCGGGCGGGACTTGATCCGGCCATACCAGGTCTTCAGGTCCGGAACGGCATCCCACTCGACATCGCCGAAATAGTCATAGGCCGACAGGTGCGCCGCAGCCGACAGGTCTGCAATCGACAGCGTCCGACCAGCCAGATTGCCATTCAGTTCCACCATGCCGTTCAGGAATGTCAGCCGCCCCCGCAAGGCATGCGCGCCCCGGCGCAGCTTTTCCGAATCCGGCTGGCGGTCCCGCCGGACCCATTGCATCACGCGCTCTGTCAGCAGCTTGTCTGTCACCTCTTCACACCCCGCCTCGACCCAGGCCCAGAGACGCCGCGCCTCTGCGCGCTCATTGCGGTCTGTGGGCCACAGCGCCGGTGCCGGCTGAAGCTCTTCGAGCTGCTCGCAGATCGCGCGCGTCCCGCAGGCAAACAGCTTTCCGGCTGGCGTGGTTTCGACCAGTGCGGGCGCGACAGCGCCATGTGCGAGGGCCGCCACATCCGGATGGGGCGCCCAGGGCGCAGAAGCATACGACTCAAATGCTTCGCCCTTCTCTCCGAGAACGAGACGCACCAGCCGTCCGGCTGGATCAAGAGGCCAATGATAGAGCCGTTTCATGATGGCGTTCACTCATAGCAGGCTTATCGCGCCTGTTAAGCAAAGCCTTTGCGGCTGCCGTCACCTGCGCTCCGGCCCTGTGTATAACTCGCCAGCTCTTACCGTCCCATGAATTGCCGCACGGCATCGGTCGACAGCGTGAATTTCGCGAACGACCAGTCCTTGCCCTTGGTCAGGGTGCCAAGCGTCGTCAGCAGGTGACGGCGGGCGTCGGTGCGCTCGCTGAGCCAGACATCAACGCCGCCGCTCGCAATCGCTTCCTGCGCGGCGCTGGCCTGCAGGCGCACCAGCTCACTGACCAGGCGCCGTCCGGCCACGCGATCCCAATAGCCCGCCTTGGCCAGGCCTTCACGTGCCGATGCCCGCAGGCGATCCAGCCGCAGGGAATCGCCAATGGCATAGAACGCCGATCCTGCCTTGGGCACGTCAACAGAGGCCGTCTTGGCAAGGTCGATGACGACGAGACCCTGCGAGAAATGGCTCATCGCTGCGGTCCACCGTGCCAGTGCTTCGGGCGCGCCGCGCTTCACGAAGCCACGGGCCGCGCGCTCGATCCTTGCCGCAGGGAACGGGGAATGCACAGTTGAGAGCGCGGTCTTGAATTCGTTCAGCGGCGCGTGTGTCCGGGAAACGGCCTCGCCTACGGAAACGCCCGGCATGAACCGCACATACCATGCAGCCGCCTCGCTCATTGCCTGCATGGCCTGTATGCGCATGTCCGTTTGCAGGTCTGCACCAACCTTGTTGTCGAGCGCCTCGACTTCCCGGCAGAAGGATCCGAAATCCAGCACGGCGCGGGATGCCTCAAGACCGCGAACAATGGCTGCGTTCTCATTGTCAGTCATTTCGCGCAGGCGCAGCAAGGGCACGGGGCCGGCCATGTCGAGCGCCCGGTTGGCAATCACGGTCGCGATGATTTCCCGCTTCAGCCGGTGATTGAGGATGGCGTCTTCATACCTGTCTATCGGGCGGGTAAAGTAGGACTTCAGGACGGTTTCGAAATACGGGTCATCCGGAATATCCGACGCGACCACGTCATCGATCAGAACGATCTTGGTCCAGGCCAGCAGCACGGCCAGTTCCGGCCGTGTCAGCCACTGGCCGGCCTCCTGGCGCACACGCATCTGCGATGAGCTGGGCAGGCCTTCGAGCGCCCGGTTCAGGACACCGCGCTCTTCGAGATAGGCCATCAGGCGTTCGAGCGCATCATGGTCACCGGCGGCTGTGGATTCGGCGAGCGTCAGTGCACCGGTCTGGTCGTAATTGTGGCGCAGAACGTGCGCCGCCACATCATCCGTCATCTCGGCCAGCAGCGCATTGCGATCCTTCGCTTTCAGCGATTTCAGGCGTATGGCCTCCGCAGCGAGAATCTTGATGTTGACCTCATGGTCGGAACTGTCGACGCCCGCCGAGTTGTCGATCGCATCCGTATTGATGCGCCCGCCGCTCAGCGCGAATTCGATACGCCCCGCCTGCGTCATGCCGAGATTGGCGCCTTCGCCGATGACTTTTGCCTTCAGTTCCCGTCCATTGACGCGCAATGCATCGCTCGAACGGTCGCCTGCCTCGGCATGGGTCTCGGTGCTTGCCTTCACATAGGTGCCAATGCCGCCGAACCAGAGCAGGTCGGTTTCCGCTTTCAGCAGGGCATGGATCAGTTCATCCGGCGTCACCGCATCTTTCGACAATCCGGTCAGCGCCTTGGCCTCATCACTCAGCCTGATTGACTTGGCTGAACGCGCGAACACGCCGCCGCCTTTCGAAATCAGCTTGGTATCATAATCCGCCCATGACGATCCCTGCAGGTCAAACAGGCGCTGGCGCTCGGCGAGATTCGTCTTCGAGTCGCCAGGATTGGGGTCAAGAAAGATGTGCATATGGTTGAACGCCGCCACCAGCCGGGTTTCGGGTGAAAGCAGCATGCCGTTGCCGAACACGTCGCCGCTCATGTCGCCAACGCCGATGACCGTGAAGGGTTCGGTCTGGATGTCCTTGCCCAGTTCGCGGAAGTGGCGCTTGACCGCCTCCCACGCACCGCGCGCAGTGATACCCATTTTCTTGTGGTCGTACCCGACCGAGCCGCCGGACGCGAACGCATCGCCCAGCCAGAATCCGTGTGCCTCGCTGATGGCATTCGCGGTGTCGGAGAAGGTCGCCGTGCCCTTGTCGGCAGCGACGACGAGATAGGGGTCTTCCCCGTCCCATATGACCGTATTGTCCGGGTGGATGACCTTCGCCCCGTCAAGGTTGTCCGTCACGCCGAGCAGTGCCGTGATGAACTGCTTGTAGGCGTCGCGTCCGCTTTCAAACCACGCATTGCGATTCGACCGGTCGGCCAGCTGCTTCGGGAAGAACCCGCCTTTGGAACCCACCGGCACGATGACCGCGTTCTTGACCTGCTGGGCCTTTACGAGACCCAGGACTTCGGTGCGGTAATCCGATGGGCGGTCAGACCAGCGCAGTCCGCCGCGGGCAACCGGCCCAAAGCGCAGGTGAACCCCGTCAACCTGCGGGCTCGACATGAAGATTTCCCGATAGGGTTTTGGCTCTGGCAGGTCTTCCAGTTCGCGGCTGGCCACCTTGATGCTGATGAACGGCCGGGGATGGCCGTTTTCATCAACCTGGTAGAAGTTCGTCCGCTGCACGGCGCCAATCAAATCCGTCAGACGCCGGAGTATCTGGTCATCGGCCAGTGCCGCAACATCGCGCAATGCAGTCTCGATGGACGCGCGGATACTGTCGGCCGCCGCACGGCGCGCGTTCAGTGTATTATGGGCGGCAGGATCAAACCGGGCAGCAAAGAGGTCAAGCAGCAGACGGGCAATTTTGGGATGGTTCGCCAGCGCGCCTTCCTGCACCTCCTGGGGCTGTTCGAGGCCGGATTGGCGGCGATAGGCAGACAGTGCGCGCAACAGGGCCGCTTCGCGCCAGCTTGCGCTGGCCGTCAGCACAAGGCGGTTGAAGCCGTCATTCTCTGTCAGGCCGCCCCACACCGCAACAAAGGCATCCTCGAACCCGTGCGCCAGCGTGCCGAGGTCAACCGGCGAGCCGTCGACCGACCGCATGGACAGCGAATGCACCCAGTAAATATCCGGCGCATCCGCTGCCGGCTTTTCAGTCGGCCGGATCGGGTAGCCCGTCTCGAAATTCACGAACAGGCCCATGTGCTCGAACACGGGTACACAGCGCGACAGCGGAATGCTGCCTTCGCGGGCGTAGATCTTCACGCGGAGCTTGTCGGCATCATCGCCGTCGGCCCGGAAGGCGCGGGCGAGGACAGGTGTGTCGGAATGCAGCTGCGCCATGGCGGTCACATCGCGCAAGGCTTCCTCAGGCGTGAACGCCTCGCGATAGGCGGCGTTGAATGCACCGATAAAGGCGCGCGCGCCTTCGCGGTCCGTGTCGGCCAGCGGACTTTCCATCAATGCCTGCCGGAACCCCTGATCCCATGTGCGGGCCAGCTCGGCAATTTCGTTCTCAAGCACGTCCAGGTCCGGCTGGGGATGATTGCGGTCGAGTGAAATCTCGAAATGAACGCGGGCCAAGGGGCCAGTGTCGAAATAGGGCTGGAACTTGACAAGCGATCCCGCAAAGGCGCGCGTCAGGACGTCGGTGATCCGCAGGCGCAACGCCGTATCATAGGCCTCACGCGGCACGAAAACGATGGCCGTGACGAACCGGTCGAACTGGTCGCGGCGCAGGAATAGGCGGGTGCGCGGGCGGCCGACCAGGTGCATGGCCCCGATGATCATCGGCGCCAGCATGCGTGAATGGGTCTGGAACAATTCATCGCGCGGCCAGGTTTCCAGCAGGTTGGCAACGGTTTTCTCCGTATGCCCGCCCGGTGTCGCCCCAGATGCCTCGATCACCTTCTTCACCCGGCGGCGAACGAAGGGAATGGAGCGCGCGGTTTCGTCATAGGCCTCAGCCGTGAACAGACCAAGGAAACGCACCTCGCCATTCACCTTCCCGTCCGCATCATACTTCTTGATGCCGATGTAGTCGCATTTGACCCGTCTGTGCACGCGGCTGACCAGGGTCGACTTGGCCACGAACATCGGGAACGGCTCGGCCAGCAGGTCGCTGATTTCGGGCGTCAAGACCAATGGTTCGCTGTCACGCGACAACACGTTCAACTGCTCGTCACGCAGGATACCGAGGTTCGACCCCTCGACCATGATCGGCTCTTCGGGCAGCACCCGGCCATTCGCATCTGTCTCGAAATGGTATTCCCGGCAGCCCAGGAAAACGAAATGCTCCTCAAGCAACCATTCGAGGAAAGCGATGGTCTCGCGCGTATCATCATAGGCAAGCGTCTTGAGTTGCGCGATGCCGTCAATCTCGGCCCGCATCCGCGCCTTCATCGGCTCGAAATCACGGACAACTTCCTGCACCGATGACAGCGTCTTGCGAACTTCCTGCGACAGCTTTCTGGCTTCGGCAGCGGTCACCAGCGGCAGGTGAATCTGGATGACCGAAACGCGCTGCCCGTCGTCCAGCTTCACGATGGGGTGAAACAGGGTTTTGACCTCGTGTCCCGCAGCGGCGCACTCCGCGAGCATCGAATCGACCAGAAAGGGCATATCGGGACCGGCTGCCTCGAGGATGGCGCGCGGCAGCGGTCCTGCCTCACCCTCCGGCTCAACCACGACCCGGGCGTCCTGCTTGCCCGGCGGGACAGCACTGGCCCATGTCCACATGTCCGTCGCCAGGCGGCGGATATCGCCCCCCGTCAGGCCGGTCAGGTCCTCATTGCTGGATTCCTGTTTGACCTGCTCCAGAACTTGCTGGAGCGGGTCGGTCTTGGTGAGGGTTCGGGACATCGGAAAGGGCTCGCGCAGCAATGGAGGAGACTCAGTTTGGTCTAGCCTGAGCCGACAGCACCATCAATGGCTTGTTGCAAACGAAACCAGTTGGCCAGATCGCATTTGGCACCGCCTGAAAATAAGCGGGCCCGCCGAACGGGGACGTGTCCGACGGGCCCTACAGGCGTTCCGCAGGCTGGGTGGGGGGACGCACGCGGAGGCCTGATCTCTTATTTCGGTTCTCACTCTGGATAAGCAAGGATACCTTCTGTCATTGGTACATTACAAATCATGAAGGCTTCACTGCCCTGAATGCGAAACCTTGGACGATGTTCTTCTGAAGTTGGCCGGATGCCATACTTCAAATCATTTCACCATGATCTTTGGCAGTTGGAACTGCGACTGGTTGCCCGCCCTTCCCTTGCGGGTTTCCGTCGGCCGAAAGCAGGATCGCGATCCATCTGGTCCCATCCGATTGCGCAAACAGGATCATCATCAACACAGTCAGAGGCGCCGACAGGAACATCCCGGGAATGCCCCACAGCACCCCCCAGATAGCAAGCGCCAGCAATACAATCAGAGCGGACAAGTTCAGCGATTCGCCCATCATCCGGGGCTGGATGAAATTGCCGATCGAGAATTGCCAGAAGCTGACAATACCGAACACGATGGCGGCATATACGTATGTATTCTGCGGAGCGGCCACCGGTATCCAGGCTGGCACATCCGGCTGGACCAGCGCGAACAGTGGCGGCACGAGCGCGGCGACGATCGAGCCGACGGTTGGAATATAGTTCAGCACGAAGATCAGGGCCGCCAGGAAGATCGCGTTCTGCACGCCCAGCAGAAGCAGTGAAATATAGGTCAATGCCGTGATCAGTGCCGAGATGACCGTCTGGGTCCACAGATAAGTCTCGATGCTGCGACGCGCCTCATCGCCGATCCCGCGCACCTGCGCACGCTGCTCGTGTTCCGGAAAGATGTTGTCCAGCTTCCGCGTCCAGCCCGACTGGGCAATGAACAGGAACGCGACATAGATGAAGATCAGCACCAGGTCCGCAGACAGGTCACCTGTCGCGTTGGCGATGGTCGCAAAAAAGCGCTGGCCCTGGGCGTTGAACAGGAGATGGGTCAAGGTCGGCGCGTCGCTCATGTTGACGAGGCCATAGGCTTCCCGGATCAGCGCGTTGATCTTCTCCTCATACTCGGCGGCGTCGCGCCCGAATTGCGACATGCCGTGGGCCATCAGGGCGATAAATCCGACGAACCCGCCCAGCACGGTCAGCACCGCAATGGCCCTGGCGGCCCCCCTGCGCATCGTATGCGACCAGTTGTCGATCGCAGTCGCAAAGCCTTCCATCACGAGAAACAGGAACACGGCCATGGCAAACGTGGAGAGAATGCCGCGGCCAACATAGAGAAAGGCCACGATCACGCCTGTGGCAATGATCCAGATACCGGTTTTCGTCGCGCGATCCATGCAAGCCCCTAAAAGCTGCTGCAGGTTGCGAGCAGCCTGCCTTGGCGTCAAGACGCATTTCTGCCTCTTTCTAAAGTCGGGGGCCAAGCTCAGCCGCCCCCTTGCCGAATCCTGCGAAACCACTAGCGTTCCGCCGCAATCAGGGGAGATTTGGCCAGCATGACGGACTCATTATTCATCGGCGGCGCAGACGCGGACGGAACCGGCACCCCAAATGCCGCTCAGGACATGCTGCTGAAAGTGGCCAACCGTCACGGCCTCGTGGCGGGCGCGACCGGCACCGGCAAGACGGTTACCCTGCAGATCCTCGCCCAGGGCTTTTCCGATGCGGGCGTCCCGGTCTTCTGCGCCGATGTGAAGGGCGACCTGTCCGGAATCTGCGTGCCTGGAAGCGCCGACAACAAGCTGCACGAAAAGCTCGTCGCCCGCGCGCAGCTCATCGGCCTTGAGGATTACGGCTACTATGCTTCACCCACCATCTTCTGGGACGTCTTCGGTGAGAACGGCCACCCCATCCGCGCCACGATTTCCGAAATGGGCCCCCTCCTCCTGTCGCGCCTGATGGGACTTACCGATGCGCAGGAAGGCGTACTCAACATCGCGTTCGAATACGCCGACGACAACAACCTTCTCCTGCTCGACCTGAAAGACCTGCGCAAACTGCTTCTCCACCTGTCGCAAAAGGAGGTTCGCGACGAGATCAGCCAGGAATACGGCAATGTCGCTGCCGCATCCCTCGGCGCGGTCCAGCGCAACCTGCTGATGCTCGAGCGCGAGGGCGCAGAACATTTCTTCGGCGAACCGGCGCTCGAACTGGCAGACCTCATGCGCACCACGCAGGACGGACGCGGCTACATCAACGTCCTCGACGCTACCCGGCTGATCAACAGCCCCAAACTCTATTCCACCTTCCTGCTCTGGCTCCTGTCGGAACTCTTCGAGCAGCTTCCCGAAGTCGGCGACCCGGACAAGCCGAAGCTCGTCTTCTTCTTTGACGAAGCCCACCTCCTGTTCAACGATGCGCCACCGGCCCTGCTTCAAAAGGTCGAGCAGGTCGTCCGCCTGATCCGGTCGAAAGGAGTCGGCGTTTTCTTCGTCACCCAGAACCCGCGTGACCTGCCCGAGAGCGTCCTCGCCCAGCTTGGCAACCGGATGCAGCACGCCCTGCGCGCCTATACGCCAGCCGAACGCAAGGGCGTGCGCGCGGCGGCCCAGTCGTTCCGGCCGAACTCGTCCTTCGACACTGAAGAAGTGATTACCCAGCTCGGAACCGGCGAGGCGCTCGTCTCGACCCTCGATACAAAGAGCGCGCCATCCATGGTCCAGCGCACCATGATCCGCCCGCCGGCCTCCCGCCTCGGGCCCGCCACGCCTGCCGAACGCGCTGCCGTTCAGAAGAACAGTCCATGCGCCGGAAAATATGAAGAGGTCATCGATCGCGAGTCCGCCTACGAAATCCTGGAGGCAAAGGAGGCGGAAGCCGCCGAGCAGGCCGAAAGACTGGCGGCAAAGGAAGAGAAGACCAAGGCCGCGCTCGAAAAGAAGACGGCGCGGACCAAATCCACCCGATCCCGGCGCCAGACGCCGCTTGAGGCCGCCGGAAAGCAGGCCGCCCGTACCGCCTCGCGCGAATTCACCCGATATATCCTGCGCGGCATTCTGGGCGGAATGAAGCGATAGGCGGCGCCTGTCCTTGATGAATTCCCTGTTAACACCCAGATTTCCTTTGCGTCAGGACTCGCCGGTGACGTGCGCGTCACCTATAGTCCCGGCAGAACCATAGACATCAAAGGGAGGCTCCGGCCCATGAAAGACTATCTCAAATTCTACATCAACGGTGAGTGGGTCGATCCGGTGGAGCCCCGCACACTCGAGGTCGAAAACCCGGCCACTGAAGAGCCGTTTGCGCGCATCTCGCTCGGCTCGAAGGCCGATGTCGACAAGGCCGTCGCCGCCGCCAAGGCCGCGTTCCCTTCCTTCTCGCAAACTTCTGTCGAATACCGCGCTGACCTGCTCGACAAGATCGCGGCCGGGATCCAGAAGCGCCTGCCCGAACTCGCATCCGCCATTTCCGACGAAATGGGCGCGCCCATGTGGCTCGCCAATGCAGCGCAGGTTCCTGCCGGCATGGGCCACTTTGCCACCACAGCGGCGATCCTTCGCGGCTATGAATGGGAAGAACTCAAGGGCACGACCCTGCTGCGCAAGGAACCGATCGGCGTGTGTGGTTTCATCACGCCCTGGAACTGGCCGCTCAACCAGATCGCCTGCAAAGTGGCGCCTGCCCTTGCCGCCGGTTGCACCATGGTGCTGAAACCTTCTGAAATCGCACCGCTCGACGCGCTGATCTTCGCCGAAATCCTGCATGACGCCGGCGTGCCAAAAGGCGTGTTCAACCTCGTCAATGGCGACGGCCCAGGCGTGGGCGCAGTGCTCTCGGCCCACCCGGACGTGGACATGATGAGCTTTACCGGCTCGACCCGCGCAGGCGTGCTGGTCGCACAGGCGGCCGCACCAACGGTCAAGCGTGTTGCCCAGGAACTCGGCGGCAAGTCCCCGAACATTGTCCTGCCAAGCGCAGACCTGAAGAAAGCTGTTTCTGGCGGCGTCATGCAGATGATGACGAATACAGGCCAGTCCTGTAACGCCCCATCGCGCATGTTCGTCCAGAAAGACCAGCAGGACGAAGCCATCGCGATTGCCAAGGCGACAGCTGAATCGGTCAAGGTGATGATGCCGGGCGAAGCCACGCCGGGCGCCATTGGCCCGATCTCGAACGGTAACCAGTTCCAGAAGGTCCAGGACCTGATCCAGACCGGTATCGACGAAGGCGCGACGCTCGTAGCAGGCGGAACGGGCCGCCCTGAAGGCTTCAACAAGGGTTACTTCACCCGCCCGACCGTCTTCGCGAATGTCACCAACCAGATGACCATCGCCCGCGAGGAAATCTTCGGCCCGGTGCTCTGCATCCTGCCTTATGACACGCTGGAAGACGCCATCGAGATGGCAAACGACACGGTCTATGGCCTTGCAGGTTATGTCCAGGGGCCGGACAAGGAAGCCCATGAAGTGGCCAATCGCATCCGCGCCGGCCAGATCCTCGTCAATGGCGCAAGCCCTGACTTCTCGGCACCGTTCGGCGGCTACGGCCAATCCGGCAATGGCCGCGAATGGGGCGAACTCGGTTTCGAGGAATTCCTCGAAACCAAGGCTGTCATCGGCTACAAGGCCGCCTGATCAGGCTGTCCGGACCAGATACATTCAAGGGCGGCCCGCAGGGTCGCCCTTTTTTTATGCGCACTGCCCCCGTCCGGCCACAGAGGCTGATCCGGAGCGCGTTGCCGGGAACAGATCGCACAATCGTGATTGTGCTGCGACGACCGGGACAGTTGGCCGCCGTCAATTCAACTGGCATTCATGCAGGATATACTCACATATAGAGCAGATGATGTTCTGAGGAGGATTGCCCCATGCACGTGTCCAAGATTGCCGCCGGCTTTGCTGCCCTCGCCATGCTGGTCGCATGTACCACCGCGACCCCCTATCAGGCGGCATATGATTCAGAGCGCGGTTACTCGGAACAGCAGATCGAAGCCAACCGCTTCCGGGTCCAGTTTGCCGGCAACAGCCTGACAGACCGCAAGACGGTGGAGACCTACATGCTGTTTCGCGCGGCAGAGCTGACCCGGCAGAACGGGTTTGACCATTTCCGCGTCCTCCAGCGCGCCACGGATGCTGACAGCCGCGTCGTGCCGACGACCACAGGCTACTCGCCCTTCTACAGCAATTTCTATCTCGACTATCACTATTACGGCCCGCGCGCGGGATACTTCTACAATCCCCACCGCCAATGGGCCTATCCGCGTTCATTCTACGCGTCCCGCTTCGGCTATTACGATCCCTTCTGGGATGGCCCGCAGGAATATCGCGAGATCACCAGCTACGTCGCCTCGGCAGAAATCATCATGGGCAAGGGTCCGAAGCCCGATGATCCGGCCTATTTCGACGCGGACCAGGTGATCTTCAATCTGGGCAGCCAGATTCAGCGCCCCCAGCCCTGATCGACCTTGAAAACGTATTGAACGCCGCCCTCTTCCGGGCGACGTTTACATAGGGCCCCGGTTTTTCTGTCCCGGCCCCTAGGCAAGCCCGCAGGCATGACCCAAATTGGCGCCTTGCTCTCCCACCGCATCTGAAGGAAAGGCGGGTCCATGGCCGACACCGAACCCTCTGCCGTTCCGCCAAAGGGTGTGTTGCCGGACGCAAAGCGTCCGGTGCCGGGGCGCAGCGAACTTGTCGTGATGATTGCCGGCCTGATGGCCCTCAATGCCTTCGGGATCGACATCATGCTGCCGGCACTCAACGAGATCTCCCATGCCGTGGGGCTCACTGCCCCTGGCACCGAGAGCGACAATCGCCAGCAGATGATCATTTTCTCCTATGTGCTGGGCTTCGGCGCCCCGCAAATCATCTGGGGCCCCATCTCCGACCGGTTTGGCCGGCGCGGACCGCTTTTCGTCGCCCTCGTCGGCTATATCGTCACTGCCTTTGCCTGCATCGTCATGCGCGATTTCATGGCCCTTCTGGTCATGCGCTTCCTGCAGGGCGTGTTCGCCTCCGGGGGCCGTCTCGTCGCCGTGTCGATCGTGCGCGACCTGTTCGCCGGCCGCCAGATGGCCCGGTTCATGTCACTCGTCATGACCATCTTCATGGTCGTCCCCATCCTTGCACCGGGGATTGGCCAGATCGTGCTGTTCATCGCGCCATGGGAAGGCATATTCGTCGTGCTGGGCGTTTTCGGCATCATCATGCTGAGCTGGACCTGGATACGCCTGCCCGAGACCCTGCCCGAAGCGGCGCGACAGCCACTCAGCGTCCGCCATGCAGCCAGTGCATACGGGCAGATCATCCAGTCACGCGTCACGTTCGGCTACATGTGCGCTTCAGGCGTCATCTTCGGCGCGCTGTTTGCTTTCATTGCATCCTCCGAACAGATCTTCCGTGAAGTCTTCGGACAACAGGAAACGTTCGCGCTCTGGTTTGCCGGTGTCGCCGGCACGCTCGCCTGCGCCAATTTCCTGAACTCGCGCATTGTTGAAAAGGTCGGCATGCGCCGCATCAGTCACGCAGCGCTTCTGGTCTTTACCGCCGTGGCCGGGATCCTCGCCGTGGTGACATATTTCACGACAGACAATCTCTATGTCTTCTTCCCGATCTTCGCGCTCTGCTTTGGCTGCTTCGGCCTGATGGGATCGAATTTCAGCGCGCTGGCCATGGAGCCGCTCGGCAAGATCGCGGGCACGGCCTCTGCTGCCTATGGCTTCGCCACGACCACGGTCGCCAGCCTGATCGGCATGGCCATTGCCAGCCGGTATGACGGCACGACAGTCCCGCTCATGCTGGGCTTCGTCTGCCTCGGCCTTGCGTCGCTGGTGATCGTCCTGATCACCGAGAAGGGCAAGCTGTTCAGTTCACGTTGATGTGGCGGCGCGGCTTGGCATTGCTCTCGCGCACCTTGGACAGCGGCCGCACCTGACGCTCCAGGTGTTCGATAATCATGCCTGCAATGTCCTTGCCGGTCGCGCCTTCGATTCCCTGCAGGCCGGGCGAGGAATTGACCTCCAGCACTTTCGGGCCGTCATCGGTGTGCAACAGGTCCACACCCGCCACACGCAGGCCCAGCACACGCGCCGCATCGCGCGCAATATCGCGCTCGGCCCGCGTCAGCTTCACCGCGCTGGCCGTGCCGCCGCGATGCAGGTTGGACCGGAACTCCCCCTTGGCCGCCTGGCGCTTCATCCCGCCAACCACCTTGTTGCCGATGACGAAGCACCGCGTATCGGCGCCCGCTGCCTCATTGATGAATTCCTGCACCAGGAAGTTCGCCTCAAGGCCCCGGAAGGCATCGACAAGGCTCTCGGCCGCCTTGCGTGTTTCGGCCAGCACCACGCCCTTGCCCTGCGTCGAAGACAGCAGTTTCACCACGACCGGCGCGCCGCCGGCCAGCGAGATCAGGTCCTTGGTGTCCTTCGGGCTATGCGCAAAGGCTGTGATCGGCATGCCGATCTGCGCCCGCGCCAGCAGCTGGTGCGCCAGCAGCTTGTCGCGCGACCGCCCGATAGCCCCTGCCCCGTTCAGGCAGAACGCGCCCGTATTGGTGAATTGGCGCAGCACCGCCATGCCATAATCGGTGATCGACGCTCCGATGCGCGGGATAACCGCATCAAACCGTGCCAGCGCCTTGCCGTCATAATGCACTTCCGGATCAATCGTCCCGATCTGCATGTAACAGCGCGCCGTATCGATCATCTCCATGATGTGCCCGCGCGCCTCGGCCGCTTCCATCAGGCGCCGGGAAGAATAATTGTTCGGCTCGCGCGTCAGAAGTGCAATCCGCAGGGGCCGCTTCACGGGCGTGCGCTTCGGCAGGCCGCTATAGCGGGCATAGTCCAGCAAGGGCTGGCTGAACGAGACGTTCGGGTTGACGATCATGTCCGGCTGGATGGCGCCGCGCCCGAACAGCATCCGGTAGGTCATGTTCTCGCGGTTCGACAGGGTCAGCTGGATCGGCCAGCGCCGCCCACCCATCTCGGCCTCGGTCTCGATCACGTAACGCAGTTCGGTATCGCCGTTCGAACTCGTCACCTCGCGCCGGTCGATGACGCGCGCCGAACAGGTCACTTCGAGGCCGGGATCGTTCGGGTCCGGCTGGATCAGGAAGCGCACCTGCGGCTTGGTGTTCGGCCCGAACGGCTCGATCACGCTGGCATGCAGCGCCGAGGTCTTCGCCCCGGTATCCACTTTGGCCTTGATCGCAGGCAGGCCAAGCTCCGGCAGCGCCAGCCATTCTTCCCAGCCGAGTTCAAACTGTCCCATGCCGGCTCCTGATTGTTCTGAATTGTATGTATTCGCCGCCCCATAACCGGGTTGGCAGCGCACCGCAATCTTGCGCGCGCATCAAGCGCCCCCTCCGGCCCATTCGGGCCCACCTCCCCCGCGTTACGAGGGAGGATAAGGCAATGCTAAGCCGGCGCCAGCCAGGCCTTCTCGACCACTTTCACCACATCACCCATGATGCCGGTGATCTTGAAGTCCTTCGGCGTGTAGATGCGGGTCACGCCCATCTGGCCGAGGGCGCGTGCGTCTTCCGGCGGAATGATGCCGCCGACAACCAAAGGCACATTTTCCAGCCCCACCTTGCGCAGCTCCGCGATCGTCTCGCGCACCAGGTCCAGATGGCTGCCCGACAGGATCGACAGGCCGACGACATGCGCATTGGCCGCTTTCGCCTGCGCCGCAATCTCTGCCGGCGTGAAACGGATGCCTTCATACACCACATCCATGCCCACTTCGCGCCCGCGCGCCGCAATCTGCTCGGCGCCATTGGAGTGGCCATCGAGGCCCGGCTTGCCCAGAATATAGGTCAACCGGCGGCCCAGCGCCTCCGACACGCGGTCCACATCGGCCTTCACCGCCGCGATGTCCTCGTCGCCGCCCCCGCTGATAACCATGGCCACGCCCGTCGGCGCACGGAATTCGCCGAACACTTCGCGCAGCACACTGCCCCATTCGCCGGTCGTCACGCCCGCCTTGGCGCAGGCAATGGACGGCTCCATGATGTTTACCGAACTCGCCGCCGCCGCCTTCAGATTGACCAGCGCCGCCTCAACCGCCGCAGTGTCGCGTTTCGCGCGCCATTCCTTCAGGTCACGCACCTGCGCGGCCTCTTCGGCCGGGTCGACCGTCATGATGGCGCCATCGCCGGTGCCCAGCGGACTTTCTTCCGTCGATGTGTATTTGTTGACGCCCACAACGCTCAGCGAACCGTTCTCGATGGCCTTGATCCGGTCGATATGCGCGCCGACCAGGCTTTCCTTCATATGGGTAATGGCATTGGTTGCCCCGCCCAGCGCGTCGATCTCGGCCAGTGTGGCGCGGGCCTTCGCCTTCAGCTCCTCGGTTTTGCCATCAATCACATGGCTGCCATCGAAAATGTCCTCGAACTCCAGCAGGTCTGTCTCATAGGCGAGGATCTGCTGCAGGCGCAGGCTCCATTGCTGGTCCCATGGCCGCGGCAGACCCATGGCCTCGTTCCAGGCGGGCAATTGCAGCGCGCGGCAGCGGGCGCGCTTCGAGAGGGTCACGGCCAGCGCCTCGATCAGGATGCGGTAGACATTATTCTCCGGCTGCGGCTCGGTCAGGCCGAGGGAGTTCACCTGTACGCCGTAGCGGAACAGCAGCGCCTTCGGGTCTGTCACGCCATAGCGTTCGCGGCCAATTTCCTCCCACAGGTCCACGAAGGCCCGCATCTTGCAGAGTTCCGTAACGAAACGCACACCCGCATTCACAAAGAAGGAAATCCGCCCGAATACGGTTTCAAAGTCTGATTCCGGAACCTGCCCCCCGGCTTTCACCCGGTCGAGCACCGCAATCGCCGTCGCGAGGGCATAGGCCAGCTCCTGTTCCGGCGTCGCGCCGGCTTCCTGCAGGTGGTAGGAGCAGACATTCATCGGGTTCCATTTTGGAACTTCGGTATAGCACCAGCTGACCATGTCCGAAATCAGCCGCATCGACGGTTCCGGCGGGAACACATAGGTGCCGCGAGACAGATATTCCTTCACGATGTCATTCTGCGTCGTGCCGCGAAGCTGGGCACGGTCGTCGCCGCGCTCATCGGCCAGCGCCACATACATGGCCAGCATCCAGGCTGCCGGCGCATTGATCGTCATTGACGTGTTCATCTCTTCCAGCGGCAGCTGGTCGAACAGTTTCGCCATGTCGCCCATATGCTTGACCGGCACGCCCACCTTGCCGACTTCGCCGCGTGCCAGGATATGGTCGGCGTCATAGGCCGTCTGGGTCGGCAGGTCGAAGGCGATGGACAGGCCCGTCTGACCCTTGGCCAAATTGCCCCGATACAGCTCGTTCGATTTCTGCGCCGTCGAATGGCCGGCATAGGTCCGGAATATCCAGGGCGCGTCCGGCGCGTGCTGGATCGGTTTCTGTGTGTCGGCCATGCCGGGGCTCCCCAATTGTTTTGTTGCGGCGCAACATGCCGTGTGGCGTTCGCGAGTGCAAGCGGCCAGACCCCCGCCCTTGTGCTATCGTGTCATCATGGCCACATCTGACCAGACTCACCACACCCCCGCCGCACCCGGACTCCACCCTTGAACCACCCCTCCTCCCCCCTTCAGCTGGCGCTCGGCCTGCGCCTGGCCACATTGCTCGCCTTCCCGTTCGGCGTGGTCCTTGTGGCCCTGATGCAGCGCAGCTTTCTGATGATCTTACTGCTGGCGGCCGCGATGGTTGGCGTCAGCCTGGTCGAACGCGTCCGCCTTGCCCGGCTCACCGGATTGCCTGCCCCCCTGTCACTGGCCGCCATCCTGCCCGGCTTCGCCGTGCGCCTCGGCGGGCTTGCGGGCCTGTTCATCGTCCTGCTCGGCATGCTCGCCCTGTTCCGCGACACATCGCTCGCCCGCAGCTTAGGCCTTGAAGATGCAGCCATTTTTCTCGGCGTCACCGGGTTTGCCCTCGCCGCCAACGCCATCAGCGCCCGCATCGCCACGCGCGAAGTCGGATCGGCCCTGTCAGCCCTGAACGCAGCGTACGATCAGGCCGGACCGGGCCCAGCCTCCATGGACGGCGAGATCATTGAGGGCGAGTTTGCCGAACCGTATAACGGGGCCGATACTTCCGCTCGCTCCTGACGCAGGCTTGCTGTATATAGCGCGCGTATCCTGGCGGAGCCTCCCCTCAAATGACTGAATCCATTGGATTTTTAGCAGCAATACTCACCACGTTCTCGTTCGTGCCGCAGGCCGCGCATATCCTGCGCACCCGCCAGACAGATGGCATTTCCCTGCTGATGTACGCAATGTTCACCGTGGGAATCGTCACCTGGCTGGTCTACGGCCTGATGATCGCCAGTCTTCCGGTCATCCTCTCCAATATCGCGACCCTCGCGCTCGCCGCGACGATCTTGTTCCTGAAGACACAAGCAGTCATTGCCGCGCGCAGACCTATCCCTCAGCCCATCGCCCAGGGCGCATCTGTGGACGGCGGCCCCTTGGCAAGAGATTTTTTGGCGGTCATTTGCAGTTTGGCCGATAGCGGGCATCTGTTCGGCCTATTTGGGCGGCTTTCAGATGCCGCTGGCCATCATGCGTTCCG